>ERZ1034365.69-NODE-69-length-52583-cov-5.387689_pt1 | contig 52583 bp, 77 predicted proteins | sample MGYA00520615_ERZ1034365 | MGnify/ENA primary metagenome ERZ1034365 (study PRJEB33736, sample SAMEA104284505) | Azolla filiculoides | biome: Urban; feature: Water surface; material: Ditch water | place: Netherlands | collected 2015-10-28 | depth 0-0.1 m ...
CGTGTTAGCCACTTTCGTTTTATACATAGTTGATGGTTAATACTACGTCATCGGTACCATCGGATCCACCGAAGCTACTGCCTTCTATTTTAATAGTGTCGCCAACTAGGTATTCATAAACAGCATCATTTTCCCAAGTAGTATGGTTAGCAAATAACCACTTGTTGTCTGTAATGCTGTAGTTGATTCTAACTCTTGCTCCGCTACCTGTACCTGTTACAGTTACAGTTGGAAGATCGCGGAACTGATTGATTTCGTTAAACTGAGTGCCGCTGTCAGTTGGATTGGTTTGATCGTACCAACGCCAGTATTCGTTTTGACTAGGGTTTGGCATTGCGGCGTTAGCACTGATAAAGTCAGTTTTAGCAATGACTAATAATGAGTAGCTGCCGTCTGCTATTTCACCGTTAGAACTATCTCCTTGCGGATTATTAGTGTTACCAACCGGAGTAATACCAACTCTCTTTGGTAGTTCGGCAAACTTACCTGTTAATATTACAGAGCCATCTGTTTGGTCGATTAACATATCGCCGATAACAGGATAGTTACCCTGTGGCATTGTGTATGTGTCTTGACTTAGGATTGAGCCGTCAGTGGTGTCTAATTCTAAGACAACAGCCTTCCAGCTACCATCATTCATTTCGCCGCCAACGTACAGCTTGTCTTTTACGCCATCCCATACAATAGTGTTCAACTCAACGTTTGTGTCGTCTGCTTGATTACGGAACGATACTGTCCACGCTTCAGTGTCGTCATTGAAGCGTTTTGTAACAAACGAAGATTGCCAACCGTTGTCATCATCATAATAAGTTCCAACAGCATAGATATTATCGCTAATGTTAGTAGCGGCGGAACTGTCCATTGCCACAGCTTCAACGTGACTCCAAGTTGCGTATTGGTGTAACGAGAATGCGTAAAAGCCCAGGTCTTCTGTTTGGAAGACTAGATCGCTAGTGCCATCAAAGCCAGCACCGCTGGCAAATTCAAGTGCGGTCCACGCTGTGGTACCATCACCTACTTTAATTTGATTGGCAGTAGTATCTAAACCTAATTCGCCTGCGGCTAGGATAGGGTTATTACTTGCCCAACTTGCTGCCGAATCACGGCGGATTTTAATTCTTGCTGTCATTGTCTTCTTCCTTGTTATGCGGCGCCGCCGTCTAATTCTATATCTGTTAGTTCGTTAAATTCGTAAGCACTATCACTACACTCGTATACGAGGAATGATCGGCCCGTTTCGCTTGCTTGACGGGAACTCCAAAAAGTCCCCATCCATATGTATGTTACACCGTTTTCAGCCACATATTCTTGGCCCTGTGCTGTTGCTGTTGGAAATGTTATTGCGCTCATAGTAGTATTTACCTGCTTATAGTCCGAATCTTGCTTTCTCAGCATCGTAGTTTGCTTGGATGTTACTTTCAATTAGAGCACCTGTGTAGATGCGTACAATGGCTAGTTTACCGCCCCACTTTTGATCAGTGTCCCAACGGCGCATTAATCTAATACCTAAACCGCTCGATGTTGGAGTTGCACCTGGCCACGTACTGCGTTCTACTCTAGTTCCGTTAATGTATAGGTCTAAGTTAGTACTATCGAAACTGGCCACTAAATGGTACCAATTGCCCGCAGTTAGTGATTGATTGTTAGATGTTTCAGCCCAAGAATTATTAGTAAAGAATCCCGCTTTTAGAGCAATTGTTGTATCGTCAGTTACACCTAGCGTATAGTTAATAGGGCTATAATCCCATATCTCAGTTACAATACAAGGGCTTCCGCTTTCATTAGTGCCATCGTAGTAGTGCCACGTTTCAACTGTCCAACGGCTAGCACTTGCTAGACTTGGTGCTTCAGCATAATTTCCATTGCCTGGCGCAAATACTAACGAACCACCACCGTCTGTTGAGTATGTTGGTAATGTCGATCCGTAAAGTGTGAACAATTTATTTTGAACAGTATCGGTCCAGTAGCCTGGTTGTGATCCGCTGTAACTATTGCCAACGCTAGCATCTAAACTCAATGCTAGTGGCGCTGGAATATATCTGTTGACGAAGGTGTTGTAGGTTGACGGTGCTACCCAATCGCTGATAGATACGTGTCCAATCTTACCTTGGAAACGTCCAGTGTTGTTTATATTTGTGACAGTATATCCACCGATAGTAAATCGTTCAGTGCCGCCGACAAGGTCTTTTACGCTTTCTCTATGATAGTTAGGAGCACCATTAGTTGGGATACCGTTTACTTCAAAGTAATGATCGGTAGTCCAAATCTCCGCAAAGTACACGTGGTTCCATTGATTTAGTATTACCTTGGTTGTTGAAACTGCGGCAGTACCGTTGTAGAATCTTGCGTGAATAAATCCGCTAGAGTCTATTTCAAGAACACTAGCTTGATATCCATTTCCACTACCGTCAGCGGATGGAAGGCTGTCAGTTTCAACTAATAGCTGTACACCAAATGCTGTAGGATAGAACCATATGCTAACAGCAATTTGATCATCATCCCACGCACCAGTAGAACTCAACGGCGGACTTATAGCCCACGTTGTGCCATCGAAGTCGTAAGTCTTGCCTGTAGTACCATCCGGATATGTGTAGGTAGAGTTAGTGGGCTGTGTACTTGAAAAACTCCAATTGTTTGGAGAAAAGAACCCGCCGTTGTTAGACCAGCTGGCATCGCTACAAGTAGCAACAAAGTCAAAGTCTGTTGTAGGAGGCGGAGGCGGAGGCCCAAAAGGTCTGCTGGCCATTATTGCTTGTACTATACTCATATTAATCTACCGTAACATCTGGACCACTTAGGATCCAACGATCTGTGTCAACTTTCATTAAGGTGTAGATAACAGTTGTATAACTGTAATATAATAAAACCCAGTAGTCAGTTTGACCTGGAGTAAATCCTACAGCATTGATTCTCGCTGTCGCGGCACCAGTATTGATGTTAACATAAATTACGTTGCCACCAAAGTCATCCATAACAATAGTTACAATAAATCCTATTGGTATTGCTGTATCGGAGTTAGTTGGCACAAAAATTGATATGTTGCCTTCGTTGCCGTTAAACTGTATGAACTGCCCGTTGTATGCTGGAGTTAAGGTTATATTGCCAGTGCCATCATTGGTAGAATGTCTACCCATACCGCCGCCGATAATATTTCCGCCTGTTGGTACAGTTAAGTTACCGTCTTTATCAAACTGCCAAGAGCTATATTTTGTTGTACCAGAATCTACACGTTTGTTTACCCAAATACCAGCACCGTTGATACTAGAATACACTCCTGACGATATTACTGTGTTGTCTGCGGTATCAGCCAATGGTGTATCAAAGTATTCAATACCAGCCAATCCCTTTGCGGAAACAACTAGAGTTTCGCCGTTGCCTTCTGGGTCGTGTAGTTTACCAGTTGGCAGTACAAACTCGCCTGTAGGCTTAAACTGCCACTCGTTAGCATTTTCAGCACCATCGCTGATAGTTGTTGTGCCATCAGTGCTTACTGATAACCAATCGGTATCGCTACCTAGGCCGTCACCGCGAGCAATTTCTGCGGCGCCTTCATCTTGTACATAGAACTCTAAACCGTAGTTTGGACACAGTCTATTTCTAATAGTTAGTGCGTTAGGATCACTACTGTCTGTAACAATGTCTAATAGTGTTTCATAACCAAATGCTTCGTTATCGCCAACACCTTCTAGTACAATACTGCCGCCTGCTGACAACAATACTTGATTGCTGTTTACTTCAGTTGGGCTTGCGTCAATCCATTGATTGCTGTACTTGATGTACATACGTCCGTCAACTGAGTTAAACCATAGTGAGCCATTAGCACCACTTGGCGCTGCCTGGGCAATAGTTATTGCTGTACTTGCTGAACTGCTAAACTCACTGTAGTAAGCAAAGTCATTCCAGTACATCAATGAATTGTTCTTGTCATCAACTTTAGTCCAAGTCAACTCGCCATTGGTGAACACACTCTTGAACATTTGATCATCGTCGTTACCCACATAGAAGTGTCCATTAGCAAAGCCCAGACTGTCAAGGTATGTGCCGTGACTCCAAGTTAATGTACCAATATCTCTATCAACTGGCCAGTATGTGCTGGTATCCCAAGGCTGTGTTAACGCTTGGTCTGTATACAGTTCATAACGACCTTCACCAGCATTTTTAATGTAGTAAGTTCCGTTGTAACTTTGTTCAGTAGTTCCATTTTCTGTATGACTTGTTACGCCGCTGATAGTAATCTTTTCACCGTTGCTCATCGGTGTGGCTTCACCAGTAAAGACAATAGTTGTTGGTAACCCGTCTCCTGATTCATTACGAACAATGTCTGTAATAGTACCGGTATAAGGATTTGGTAATGAAACATACGGACCTGCTGGTTCATTTTGCCACCATACAATGTGCCCGCTACTACTGCTGGTCATAAATGTCCACAAACCGTCAACTAGTCCCGAGGTAACTTCTTCTACGGTTTGGTTTGTTAGACCAGTTCCTTCAAAGATGACACCTGCTATTACACTAGGTTCCCATTGACTCCAATCGCCTACAACTGTAGGATCGCTATTGTCAGTGGCAAAGAAGCCAGCAGTTGTAGTGAACGCTAACCAGCGATACCCTATTGTGCCGCCAATACCAAAGTATTCAACTGCCTTGAAATCGTCTTCAACTTCGACCCAATTACTACCGTTTAGAGTAACTGTCAAATCTGTTGTGGACCATAGACTGCTAGAAGAACTACCGTCTAGTCTACTACTAATCAAATAATGGCCATTACCGTAGGCAATGTCAGTGAACTCAAAGTTGTTAGTTGAAAGGAAACTACCACCGTCCAACATATTGTAAGACCAGTTGACACCGTTGATAGAATAGGCTAAGATAGGCTGTCTAAGGTCGGAAACGTTATATAGCCAACCAACTGCTACCCACGGGTAAGTTGTGCCCGCAAAGTACTGTACTTGTAGCCAGAAGTAACTGTTAGTTCCATCTCCGTCTGTACCATCGATTAATGTTGGAGTTGCTGTTGGACTAGCGGCTGTATACAAGCCTGTACCGGGCCCGCCAGCTTCACCGCCACCATCACCGTTTATGTCACTGCGAGTGTAGATAATCTTTCCTGGCCCTACAGCAACAGTTCCTAAACCAGGTGTGCCTAAGTCTGTAGCATTGGTCCAGGTAACACCGTCTGTACTGGACATAACATTACCATCAACGTTGATAGCCACATACAATGCTGTGCTAGTCTCGCCACTTTGTCCAGTGTAGGCTGTAGTTTGTATTGTACCGTCCGGGAATTTTAATCCGCCGGTTCCTTGGAATTCCCAACGACTGTCATCGGCATCTTCATTGCCTAAGCCGTTAGCGTTAGTAGTTGCCGCAATGTAGAAAGCACTATTGTCAGTATCTATATCAACGTAGCCAAACTGTACACGTTCGTTTTCTTCATTTTCTTGACCGTCATAAGGCACACCACCGTCTCTGTAAACACGGCCTAATTCAATGTCGCCATCTGTACCGTCAGCATTGACCCAACGGAAGCTAGTGGTGCCAGCGTCACAGTCTTGAATAAAACGACCGTTGAGGGCAATAACGTGATTAGATAATCTTAGGTTACCGTCTGCGTCAAGTGTTACTTCATTGTTACCGTTGACTAATCGATCACCGCTACTGCTGCCTGTGCTTACCTGTTCCCAGATAGCAGGCTGTGCGGCTGTATAAAATAAGTCAAACTCTGTTCCACTGTTGAAACTGTTTTGATCCTGACCTGAAACATAGTCCCAAGTAAATATCCAATGACCAGAGTTATTAACATCAACAACACACTCACGAACGTATCCATCAGTGACGTTGCCTTGGCTTAGTTTCCAACCAGTTGTTGCGGGTAGTGTTAACGAATTTATGATATCATCGACAGTTGTGTTAGTACCTGGAGCAACAGTGAGAGTCATAAATGACCCGTCGCCTTGACCGATTAGCCAATTTTCAGTAGCCTCTATGCTATACTGAACTTCTTGGCTAACTTCGTAGTCTTGTGTACAGTAATATAAACCACCTTCACCAGCATCAGCTAGTGTACCGCGAGTGTCGCCTACTTCACCTGCTGGGAACTCTACTCCGCGGATTTCAACAGCACCGGTACCGCCGCCACCTAGCACACTTGAACCTGTGCTGTTTAGAATATCTCCACCTTCTGGTAATGTTAGATTACCGTCATTGGCAAACGACCATCTCTTTGCGTTGCCTGCTACATCAATAAACACATCGCTATCTGACTCAATAGTGATATCACCGTCAGTAGTTTTAATAGTCATTGAATCAGCACTTAGTTCGCTACCGTCAATACTAAAGTCGCCTAAGTCAGTGGTGCCGCCTGAATTAAATTCATACTCAACATCGTTGGCCTTACTGCGTACATTAAACGGAATGTTAACCCAATGAGTACCGTTAAAAGATTCATTAATGTCTGAGCCAACGTAAGCAAACATTGTGTTGTTTCTGTTAGCCGTAGCAATAGCCTGTGTCCATGTTCCGCTAACATCTACTTCAATATCTTCAAGATAGCCGTCATTGTCTAATTGACCGACAATGTATTCTGCGGCTACATAATCAACTGGTGGTGTTTCTGCTCCAGAACGAACACCGTATTCATACGCATCGATAACCGTTGGTATAGAACTAAAACTATATGTTTGATCGTCGTCATCTTCTACTTCGTCAGCGAACAAAGTTGTAGCACGAGTAACACCCGGCAATACAAGTTTACCTGTTGTAGATTCTGTAATAACTGAATTACCAACTGTGATAGAACCCGGGCCTACATAAATGTGACGTACACGATTTAACGGAGTACCGATGTCTTGTAAGATATCAGTGTTAGGAACAATGTGATTTCCTGTAGTAACGGTCCATCCTGTTAGACTTGTTCCTGGGGCCCCGTCTGCTCCAGCTGGTCCTGTATCGCCTTGTGGCCCAACTAGGCTAGCTAACCATGTTGCTTCGTCGCCAACAAAATTATTATTAACAGCTACTTGATATGCTGATAATCCGTCTGCACCTGATGGGCCTGGGTCACCTTGAACACCGTGCGATCCGTCTGCTCCAGCAGGCCCAGCGGGCCCTGTTGGTCCTGTTGGTCCTGTAGCACCTGTAGCACCTGCCGGTCCCTGTGGTCCAGTAGGTCCAACTTCTCCTTGTGGTCCTGTTGCTCCTGTTGGTCCTGCAGGACCTGTTGCTCCTGTAGCCCCAGTTGCTCCGTCTGCACCGTTTAATCCAGGATCGCCGTCTGCGCCAGCAGGTCCTTGTGCGCCAGTTGATCCTGTTTCACCTTGTGGGCCTTGATCGCCTTGCGGACCAACGATTGGGCCGATATCGTTCCACTCGCCGGTTGTTAAATTCCAAAACCATAACGCACCGTTTACGTGTGTGTTACCATCACCTGTGGTAACGATCCAACCGTGTCCAGCAAATGTATTCCAATCAACTGGTTGTGCTGGTAAGTCGGCAATGGTTGCCTTAGTACCTTGCAAGGTTACTGAAACACCTTGGTCACCAGTATCTCCCTTATCACCCTTTGCACCAGGGGCACCTTGTGCGCCTGCTGGGCCGGTTAATCCCTGCGGTCCTGTTGCGCCTGCTGGGCCGGTTAATCCCTGCGAGCCATCTACTCCGTCTGCACCCGATGGGCCAGTAGGGCCAGTGGGCCCTGCCGGGCCTGTATCGCCTTGTGCGCCACTCGGTCCTACTGGTCCTTGTGCGCCCGTTGCTCCTTGTGGCCCTGTAGCGCCGGTAGCACCTGTAGGTCCAATAATATTCCCAACATTAATTAAAGACGAGTCTGTAAAGGTTACAATCAGATCTCCGTTTGTAATGTCAAGTTCTCGAATACTTAATCCTGCCGGTCCCTGTGGTCCTGTAGCCCCTGCCGGGCCAGTAGCACCTGTAGGTCCTTGTGGTCCTGTAGCACCAGTAGCCCCTGTTGATCCAACACCCACAAACGGCACTCCGCCAGCAGCTTCAATTTGCCCTTGATTGTTAATAGAAATTTGAACACCACCGAGTGTTAAATCGTCTGTAGCAAATCCAACGCTAGAATTAAGTTTACCGTTTGAAAGACTAAGAACAGCATCACCAACATAGATACTTCCTGTACCTACATATAAACTGTGCCACTTATGTGTTGGACTGCCTAAATTGTATGTAAGGTTAGTTGCAGGTATAATGTGCTGATCAACAGCACTTAAATCAATTGTATTAGAGCCTCCACCTGCACCTGCATACAATTCAGCAAAGTTAGCGTTTACTTTCTGAAACGCTACACGAAGACTATCACCGTCTTTAGAATTAGCTGCGGTACCAACGTTGATGATTTGCTTAGTCATTTATGCCACCCAATCTTTTAATAGTAGCTAGTTCGTCTTCTGGCTTGTTGCCTTGACTTTTCATAAAGCTAACGATGTCGTCGTAATCTGCCATAGTAACTACTTTTCCTTGGCTAAGTTTGATTACAATTTCTGCAACATCGTGCAGGTCCGCATCTTGTTTAACATCCTCGCGAGCAAGCTCTAGCAATCGTATAAACAACGGTACGTCTAATTTAATAATATCCATAAGTGTGATCCCCAGTATGGTATTTATCGTAAATAGATTATCATGAAACCTACGCTAATGATCCACGAAGTCCGTGAAGAGATGTTCAAACTGCCCTTAGAGGACTATACTCTTACATTTGATGATGGGTTATACAGTCAATATTACTACTTTGACCGTTTTAAAGCCCTTAAAACGCAAAAAATTTATTTTATATCTTCTGATATAGTCTGCACAAATCAAACGCAGTCTAGGGCGTTTACAGCGTGTGCAGAAGCCCATGCTAAAGCCTTTGCTGGTAACAAGGAAGATTTTATGACATTAGCTCAAATTCAAGAGCTGATGCAAGATCCAAACGTAACAATAGGTGCCCACGGGCATTTACATAAGAACCTAGATAGTATTCCAAAGCTGATACACAAAGTGGAACACATCAAACAAGATACAGAATTGATGCTAGAATGGTTTTGGGATAAACTACGCATAAAACCCACAGCGTTTTGTTTTCCGTATAATAATGATCTAGACGGAATGTATCGCGGATTACTTAAGAGCTACGGGTTTACGGAGTTTTACGGACGCGAGAGAATACCAATTGAAAAGCTTCTGCATGATGAAAACCAACTTGGTAACCTCGATACTTTGACAGCGTGGTCATTGCCTCGATACTTCTAGCATCTGGAAACTCGTAAGTTTCGCTGGGATAGTTAGCTAGGGCAACAATCTTAGTTTCAACAAAGTCACTTACATCTACATAAGTTGTAGGTTGAAATACTGGTTGTACTTTTCCAAACGTCCAATCAGTACTAGATGGCACTTCAAAGAAGTACAATTCATTTACACTACAGTTAGGTTTAGGACGACAGGCTATTAATGCTGCCTCACCGACAATCTTATGATCGTTGTTTATGTCCGATATGTTATGTGTGTAGACTATATCAAACCTGTGCATATCTACTAATTGTGTAACTAGATGAGCAGTATCATTTAACTCTAGGCCCAGGTCTGGATTAGCCCATATCTTCCACTGGACTCCAAGTGACTCGCAGTTTTTCTTAAAAGCGAATACCCGGTCTGCTGACACATCTAAATTACCCGGACGCCTGCCATCGCATAAACAGAACACATGTACATTGTGTCCTTCGCTGGCTAACTTAGCGATAGTTCCATACGGACCATACGCTTCATCATCTGGGTGTGCTATTAAGAATAATATATTCATATTGTATCTTTTATTATAGCATCTAAATCGTATTGAGCAAGATATCCTGTCATGTATTTGAGTTTAGTTAAATCGGGTACACGCTTAATAATGTCCCCATGATTTTTACTAAATGCTTGTTCATAAGGCATATGAACTATTTTAGATTGCGAATTTGTTAATGATACAACTCGTTCTGCTAGATGATTGATAGTCACTGGATTTTCGCTACCCAAATTAAATATCTCTCCATAGCAGCTTTCTATTCTTCTTAGGTATTCTACAGCATCACTAACATGACAAAAGCTACGGACTTGCTCGCCTGTACCATATACTGTTATATCCTCATTATTCTTTGCCGCACGTATCATCCTAGGCAGAACCATTCCATAATCGCCTAGTTGGCCCGGCCCTACTACATTAAAGAATCGAACGATAACATACGGAAAATCTGATGCAGCAATAGAGAACTCTGTCATTAACTTAGCACAAGCATACGCCCAACGTAACTTTGTCGGGGCACCTATGTTTAGACTAGCATCTTCAACAAACGGGCCTTCACCGTAAACTTCGCTGGTGCTACTAAAAACAACTGGCTTCTTGTACTTGTCAAACAACGGAATTAATTTATTCATTAATCCAATGTTGTTATCTAATGTTTCCTTGGGGTGTTTATCGATGTGTTCAACTCCTACACTACCCGCAAGGAAGTAGATAACATCAGTGTTCTTGATATAAGAATCTAGATATACATCGCGGATGTCACCTAGTACAAAGTCACAGTGAAATGTAGGGCGAGTAGAAGTGACTAACGAATCGACAATCGTTACTTCGTGCCCTTCTTTGATTAAACGTTTAGCTAGGTGTGTGCCAACAAAACCAGCACCGCCTAGTAAGAGATATTTCATAGGTCGATGATAGTAGTACTTGATGTAAATCCAGACTCAACTTCGCCAACTGTGGTAACAAAGTCTTTCTGTTCAGGAGTTAGCGGAGCAAACGGAAAGAACTTGTCCTTCATCAACACACCTAATCGATTGTTTGGATTGTAATCATATGCTAATGGGTCTGTACAATACACAGTGCCACCCTTAATGTAAAGGCTTTCTGATAAGTCTGCAAGTAACGGATTCTTATCATTTGTGAATGATACTCGAATCTTGTTAAGCAAGTCTCTAGTCATGCCATCGGCAGTAATCTTTTCAAACCCTACATCTTCACATTCAAAGAATTGGTGTGTTTGCGATGTTAAAGTAGGTAGTCCTAGATTAGCAGCAAACAATTCTTTAATGTTATCCATGCTGTTTGGCTGATCAATATTGTAACCTAAGAACGTTTGAATCTTCTTTAACTTTTGTTGTACTGTAGTATTGTTTGCAACCTCTGCTTTCTCTTTTTCATCACGGATAATGAGATTTTCAATGTGCTCTTTGTCGTAATAAATGTGCCCTTCATGATAGCAGAATAAGTCCCAAACTCCCCAAACCATTTCTGGACTAACAAAGGTATCATACTCTGCTTCTAAAGCAAGTATTGTTCCTGTTCTTCGGCATCCCGATTGGGCTCCTTCGTCGTACTCACATAAGCGTTGCGGAGTTGCTGTGTCATCACCATATGTAGGTTCAATGGCTACTGTCTCAGCAGGATGATACAAATCCTTAATTGCAGATTTGTCGATAGGTGTTGCTGTCGGTAGCACTGGGATGTTATGTCCTGTCATTTTTATGTCCTTAGTATTCAATTACTATTCTGTTTGTCTCTGGATAATCTATATTTAGATGCGAGCTAATCACATCTAGGTTTGTATTCGTTTCAACGTATAACGTATTTAAGTTAGCGTCAGCGTTGTACAAATATATAAAGAACGGTTTAGTGTCCTTGTGTTCAAAATGCTTTAAATCTACTAATCGTATATCATCGTCTGTCCTTACCAAATTGTAGGTCATGCTATTGTAAAAAGGAACTAAATCCATTTCGTTGTAATGTTGTTTAAGTTTGTAAAACTCGTCTTTAGTCACATGTGTTATTGGATCACCTTCAAAGTAATCGTAGACAAGAAACTTGCTGTTGTTAATTACTAACCTTGGTAGAAGAGTCCCGGAGTAAGTTTCTAAAAACTTAATAACATCCGGTGGTGCAATATCCTTTTGCAAATGACAGGTAGTAGGATCAACATCTGTAGTCCATGTATCTGCATTTGTATAAACAAAATTTAATGCTTCCTTGTAAACGTATTTCTTGTTATTATACACAAAGAAGTAAAAGTATATCTTACGAGTAAAGGGGGTGAAGTCAAAGCCAAACTCAGCAAAGAAATCCTGCTGTGCTTTTCTGATCCAATCAACCTTGCTCTTAATAAGATATGTATTCATCTTCTCTTACTAGATCCAATGTAGAACAATGTACTCCACCTGCAAAGATTTCGCCGTGCTCTAACTTAACAGGAATAACATCAAACCCGTGCTTGTCTAACAAGTCATTTACACCGTGTGCTCTGTCTGTGGTAATAACTGTATTCTCATCTAAGCTGAGTACATTCACATCCATGCCGCGGCTACTTGCTAGTCGTAAGTCAATGTCAGTCATACCTGTTACATCAATGTTGGCTGTTAAGTCTTGTGGATATAGGTATGTCCAGTTACGGAACTTCTCTGGTAGTAAGTCACGTATGTTAGGGTACAATGGGTTAACCATAAACACACCCGGACGTAAACAAATTAAACATCCGTCGATGTGATTGTCTGCTACGTGTAGCACATGGAAGTTAGTATCTGGGTAGAAACTTTTAACCCACTCGTAGCCTAGATATTGATTGTAACTGTTAATGTTTACAATGCAGTCTTTACCTATGCGTAGGAACTGTGCGCCATCTACTGCCATTACATAATTGCTGGGAATATTAGCATAGTCACGAGTGTCTCCCCAATGTCCTAAGTCAATAGTATCTTCTGTTAACTCAGTATGAGGAGCCTTAATCCATTGTCCGCCATGTCCTCTGTCCCAGGCACGACTATACACATCGTGTAACAATGTGTTTTCATAATAACGATTGCGTACAAATGTAGGAGTTTCAATTAGCTTGTTACCATAGACTAAAGTTAAGTCACGTACATTACTGGCACTGCTTAATTCACTACGGAAACTAGGAGTTGTAAACGGAACAATCTTATCTAACACATCTGGGCGATGTACAGTAATGCCCTTGCCTTCTAATGTCTTAGCAAGATTATCTAACTGTTCGTTCCGCTGATCAATTAGATCCATGCTGACAGTATAACTTTCAAAGGGTGCTTCGTATATGCGCTCGTCTAATGCTTCTCTATAGAATTGCTTAAAGGTAACATCACTTAGTCGTTTGGCTAACTGTAGTTCTCTGCCTACAACAACTTCTTTTAACTTGCCAAAACTTGTATTTGAATTAATCACCTATCTGCTTCATCCTATTAAAATACTCCACACGTTCTCTAATGCGATTGTACTTCTTGTCAAACAATATATGTTCATGCCAGAAGTACACACTTTTTAATTGCTCGTCAGTGAACTCAGCAACAGGAGTGTACCATTCGCCAATTTGATACTTTTGTATTGGCTGCACTTCCCATAACTTGTTGTTATATATCTTGTCCATAACATACTCTTCTAGATAGTAGTCACCGGAAACTGCTCGAACCTTTTCCCATTCTGAGTCTGTACTGTTCATAGTATCTAATAACACATCAAAGAAGAACTTATAGAATCCACTAGTACGTCTGCTAATAGTAAAGCCTGTATCAAATGGGTTGGCCCAACCCTCTTTAACTGTGCGCTGTTGTGCTGTACAGTAATCGTCATACTGTCCACATACAAGAGTTTCACTGTTTACTAGCTCTTCGGGCAAGGGCTTAATAAGACTCATGTCTAAGTCAATTTTTATAAACACATCCTCAGTTAATCGTTCTTCTAATAGTTTGCCAACTAAGGGAACATTTAAGAATCCGCTAATAAACGTTTCTGTTACGGGCTGATACTCTTCAATATAAGTTACGTTAAGTTCTTTAAACTTTTCTTTTGTTTTATCTGTAATAACATTCTTCGTGGGACAAAACGCATAGATAGCAATATCCTTTAACCAGCCGCCGTTCCTGCGCCAATTCTGAAAGCAACTAACTGCTTCGGATTCTAATAATCGTTTGTTAGGAAGCGGAATACCACGCTGTTGATTAAGATTATTAGCATCTCCCTCAATGGCTGTAATCAATGCGTATTTCATTTGTAATCTCTGAGACAAGGTATTTGTGATGTATCTGGATAGTCTTTAAAAGATCCAGGTGTGTAACCGCTAGTGAGTTGATTCAATAACACCAGCCCTCGTGTAGCTTCATCCGGGCTCATATACATATGGTAGCCTATGATGATATCTTCCGGACGTTCGTGCATTACTGGGATACTACTGTCACGACCATCATGACGCATACGCTTTAACTTTTCGTACATCTCTTTGTTGTCGAGTAGTATTGCTCCGCCCTTACCGATAGCAAGACGTTTCTTTTGTTGGAAACTGACACATTGAACCTGTCCAGGTACATACATATTCTGCTGAAACTGTACTGCGTAATCATAAACGTTTGTTCTACCGATTTGATAATGCCCTTCCCATTCAATGTGTTCAAGCCAAACATTGTATCCGTAGTTAATTAATGTCATTGGCACACTGAGATACGTATGAGTAGGTAGTATTACTCTATGGCGCTTGTGTCCATAGTATTCCATTGCCAGCAAGATAGCATTGGTGCATCTGTCTACAGCTACGGCGTATGGAGCACCTGTGTACTCGCATAAACGTTGTTCAAACAGTTCTACAAAATCGTTGTTGTTTGTATAGTTTCTATTAATGTCTGAAGACATATCTCTTCCTTGTTGAGTTCTGTTAGTACGTCTTGTATCTTACTAGACATATCAACAGGATGCCAGTCCACTTTATAAATTAAAGGATTGGCTGTTGGTTCTAGTGACTCGTAGTCGTATACTAGTTCTTCGTGTAACTTCTCGCCTGGACGTATTCCTATGTGTTCAGTAGGATAGCCTTGCGGTATTAAATCTACTACAGAAACTTCTTCACCCATGTTAAGGATGTACGTAGAGTTAGTCCAGTCCAAGTCTACAATGTCTGTGATTAAACTAACTGCATCGTCAACAGTCATAAAGTAGCGTTTCATCCTGTCGTCTGTAATTGTTATAGGACGACCCGTGTCCATTTGCCATTGCAACGTTTCTACAAAAGAACCTGCCGAGTTGTAAATGTTACCAAACCGAACTATCTTGAACTGCGACAGTGTACGTTTAGAATAGTGCTGAATGATACGTTCACACCACAACTTAGTGTAACCCATATTGTTAGTCGGGTTAACTGCTTTGTCGGAACTAATGTGTACTAGAGCACGAACATTGCCTGCATACTCACATAAGTTAATAACTGACATGATGTTATTTTTAACTACAGAGTACGAGTTGTTCTCATCCTCCAAAGTGTCTACATGCTTATAGGCGGCGGCATTAAAGACGTAATTGATATTGTACTTGTTAAAGATTAAGTTTACAAGTTTAGGATCGCTAACATCGCCAACTATGCAATGTATGTTCTTAGTTCCAATACTACGCTGTAACTTGTAAATGGCATACTCACTGATGTCTACAGCAATAATTGTTTTGGCTTCAATACGATTAACGATCGTACTGCCAATGGTACCTCCAGCACCTGTCACAAGGACAACGCTGTCTTTAAAGTTTTTATTCTTAAGAATGGGTAATTTGTTTTGCACGAAGTTATATTATATAACGTAAATCTTTTTTTGTACAGAGATCAATTACAGCTCTATCACAATACTTACACACATCGTATTCCATGCCCAATATTTTCTCGTAGTCGCCGTCCCAGGGTTTGCCGTTGCTGGCTTCCAAAAACAAGTAACAAGGGTAGACTTTGCCATTAATGTCAACTTGCTGACTTTGATTATTCCAACTCATGCAACTTGCTCTACCTTTAACTGGGCTGGCAAACTTTGTTTTGGCTAGCTTGTCGATATGTCTGTAGTCATCTATCTTCTTAGCATTGGGCTGTAATAAATCTATGTTAACTACATTAACGTAATTGCTTGTTTCTTTGAGTAAGAATGTTTCTGTCCAATATACATTGCTAAACACACTAACCATTTGAGCAAACTCCTCGCTATCAAAGTTATCGCTGTTATAGGCAAAGCGAATACATTGGGCATAATCGTTCTTCTTCTCTGTTCTAAAGCCGCTGGCATTTTGTAAAATGTTAACTAGACGTGTGTTCTTACGATATACTTCGTGCAGCTCTTGTGTGCTACCGCAGATGCTAAAGTACACCTTGTCCTCTGCTGTTAGATATAACGACAGCTCTGCCCACCAGCTAGGATTATGTGTGTCACCGTTAGTGCATATCTCTATGTTAATGCCTCTACTCTTAATATAACGAACAAGCGGAAAGAACTCTTTGTATAGAGTAGGTTCGCTAATAGATCCTACAAGCCTAATCCATTCTAAGTCGGGAAATGTTTCTAACTGTGCTATTACTTCTTCTAAGGGTCTAACCTTGTTCTCTGGATAGTGCTCCTTGAACGATTTATAATTACGATAGCATAACTGACATTGAGCATTACACAATGTAGTAAGCTCTAATTCTAAATCAATAACCTTTGGTAAACTTAACATACAAAATCTAATCCCATTTTGTCAATAAAGGTGCGTGTTCGCTTCTCGCATAAGAAGCAATCTGGGAACTTAAATGACAGGATGTCTGAGTAATCAAACTCCTCGTTCTCAAAGTAATCTTGCTCGTTCTCTGCGTGAGTATAGCAAGCACTAACCTGTCCCCATTGGTTAATGTATACTTTCTTCTGTTGTAGACTACGACACTGAATTTGATAATCTTTGTTGTCGTCTGGTGTTGGACGATTCTTAAACAGTAGTTTAATTGTTTGTTCTCTAGCAGGCATAGGACGTATGCCCAGTTCTACTTCTTTGTTATAGACGTTAACTCTACGCACACCTTCTGTCTCTACTTTCATTACATTGCTAAACTGATCGAAGATAGTCCGCATAGCTGCGCTTTCTCTATCCTCTGCATTATACACAAAGCGGATGTGTTGTATCCAATCGTTCTTACGTCCGTTCTTACGGAATGCCGCGGCATTGTCTAAGATTTGTTGTAAGTCACTGCCCACACGATAAGTTTCGTGTATTGCTTGTGTACTTCCGCATACAGTAAAGCAACACATACACTTCTCAGGCACAATACTGCCTAACTGTTCCCACCATGCTGTGTCGCGAGTGTTGCCGTTGGTAAAGATTTCGTAATAGATATCGCGGCTGTTTAAGTACTCAATAAACTTGATAAAGTCCTTGTACATAGTGGGCTCACTTACCACACCTGCTACAAAGAAACGCTTTAGTCCTGTGTACTGATCCAACTGTTTAATGATAGTTTCAATATCACGTACATTCTTTTCCACTAGATGGTTGGCATGTTGATAGTTACGAGTACAGAGAGGACAGGAGAGATTACAAACTCCAGTTAAGTCCATTTCAATTTCTTCTATCTCAGACTTCTTTACGATCATAATATAATCTCAATTCTATTTCAGAATCTTCTGTCTCTGGTTCAGCAACATTGAAAATCTTATTGCTTCTTAATACAGTAAGATTCTTTTTGCTGCATTCAAAGCAATGTTTCTCTCCGTGTAATCTATATAACGAACAAGGGTTAACTTTACCATCGTATGTGATTTGTATAAAGTTACTAGCGTTGGCCGGACACACAATATTTTCAAAGTCTGTTCTATCTACGTTATCATTGTAAATCTTGTTTAACTTATCGGGCAATCGAATAGTCGATTCAAGTTTAAAGTGTTCTGCCATTGGCAACGTATAGAAATACTCTGTTCTATACTTGTCCTTAAACTGTTGATAGTTAGCATTAAAGTCTTGTTCGTTGTAATTGAATACAATCCAAGTTAGTATTCCTTTGTTGTTACTGTATCTGTTTACGATGTCTAATCGTCTTAGCACTCGTTCTAAGTTAGAATTTACTCTATACTTTTCATGCAGCTCTTGTGTGCTGCCGCAGATAGTAAAGTACACATTGCCTTTACAGTTACGGAACAATACACCCAAGAACATATAGTACTCATCTGTTCTAGTATCACCGTTAATATATAACGACACTTCGATATCTCTACCCTTGATATACTTTAGTAATTCTAGCAGCGACGGATATGATGTTGGTTCAGATATTGCGCCAGCAATTGTAATGTACTTTAGATTAGGATAAGAGTTTAATTGCGAGATAACTTCTTCTAATGGACGATGTTGATTCTTTGGCAAATCGATTAGTTCGCGGATACACAATGGACACTTTAGATTACAAGTAGAAGTTAATTCTAACTCGAGCCTAATGATATCGTTGTTAGGTTGTGTATTATAGATAGATGATTGCATTAAAGTCTTTTTCTGTAAACACACGTTTAATAGAATCTTTAGTCATTCTACTATGAAACTCTTTTAACATGCGATGCTTAAGAGGTGTTGACAACGTGACGCCGTTGATTCCCTCTGGGTTGGTTGCTGCAACAAGATTGAACTGTATGTCAGGATACTTGTCAAGAAATGCCCCTAGCTTATGATAGTTATTATCTGTAACAATTAATAGATACTGTAAGTCTAGTTCAGGATCAATAATAATGTCATCATTGATGTCCAAATTTTCAGAGCAATGATACAAAATAGTATCGAAGTGACACAGTAAGTCTCTGTACCTTTTAATAAACAATCCGTTAGTATTAATACTAGGCGAGCAACCTTTGGCTTTTAGCTCACTTAGAATGTACTCGATGTCTTCACGCTTCATGCTACCTACTTCACCGCCACTTAACGTAACATTGTATCCGGGTATAACTTTATCTAGTTTAGCCCTTACATCGTCCATGGACATCTTAGGACGATTGTGCGTGTCAACACAACAATAGTCGCAGTTCCAATTACATACCCAAGTTACTACTAACTCTATTTCTTTTTCCATAGCTTGTATTGCCATTAATGCCACCTCGCTACTACAGTTACAAACTCGTCTAACGAGAACGGGTGGAAGCTTTCTCCGTGCTCTTTAAAGAATTTCATCATAAGATTTAAGTTAACCTTACGTTGGCTACGAACATCGGGCAACAATAAGAACTTAATGTGCGGATACTTGTTAATCATTCTTAGTATAGATCCATCTAAGAAGTTAGTGTCTGTAACAACAAGGGCATAGAATACGTGAGGCAAGTTTAGGTTAGGAAACTCTATGTCGTGGTCCAAATATTCTACGCAGTGGTAATGGATCTTCCCAAACTCATGTACTAATTCCATGTGGCGCTTAAAGAATAAGCCGTTAGTAAGTAAGTCAATTACACACCCCCTATCCTTTAATATCTTAATAATTTGTTCTAGCTGTTCACGCTTCAATAGTCCAGGCTCACCGCCACCGAATGTAACTTCTGATCCAGGGTCAATAGCATTAACTCTACGTAATACTTCATCAATGGGAAGCTCTGGCTGTTTGTGTATATCTGCAACACAGTAATCACAATGCCAGTTGCATTTATTAGTTAATGGTAGTTCAACTTCTTTTGCCATACCACTCCTTCCTGTAGAAGTTTACCTGTTTGATTTGTTCACCTTCTTCTGGATGTAAAGTAACATTCTTCATCTTCTTTTCTACGCCATCACAAATGTAATAGTGTTTACACTTTAAACAGTCTTGTGTTTTGTAGTAACTCCAATTGCGCTTATGGGCAGCAGCGTCATACAATGCTTTGTAAGGATCGTTCTTGTACTCATTAGGATCTTGTAGTCCATCGTAGACAGCAATGTTCCAATCATATACATCATATATATGTTGGTAATAGTTACAAACATACTGTTCGTAACCTTTCATAAAGCAATACGGTGTGTAACGAACATTAATAATATCTACAGTATCTTTGAGCAGGTCAATAGCTTGATGTACATACGGAGTCACTTCTCCGTAGTTAATACATTCTTGTGTGCCAGCATCATCCCAATAGTTCAGTGTAAGGAAGTTAACTTCAAACGGCTTTAGCTCTTCCATAAGCTCTACAAACTGCGTAGGTAATGCTTGGTAGTTCTTATGTGTTACTGTACAGTTGATGCGTACAAGGATGCCTAGCTCGTGTGCATTGTATATTGCTTGCTTGATGTTCTCAAACCCCTTGCGATGCCCAACTAACGTGTTATGACTATCCTTATCATATCCGTGTACTGAAAACAGTATCTCTTCTAATCCGTGTTCTTTGCTCTTGGCTAGGAAGTCTTTGTCGGCAAACTTGTATCCGTTAGATAGTGTGCTTATCTTTAAGCCCTTATCCTTACAATAGTCTAGTATGTCAAACCATTGCTTGTGGATACTAGATTCTCCGCCCGACAAGTCCACTTCCTTAATGCCGCAGGCAATGAGATAGTCAATACGCTTTCGTATGACTTCAAACTCAGTTATATCGTTTAACTGTGTCTTGTAGTAACAGAACTCACATCTATAATTACAATGTGTGCCAGTATCTAACTTAGCACGATTGCATATAGGCTCAGTCCTATCAACTTCTAAACGGTTGCTCAGCTCGTTGTATAGTCGCATGTTCAATTTCTTCGTACTGGTTATCTACTACTTCTTTGTTTGCTGTGTAATTCTTCTTACTTGCTGCCATTATCTTAAACGATACAATAGATTCTTTATAGCAAGTGCGGCTAAAACTACTACAGTGATTAATACAAATGCTTTGGCTGTCAAAGAACTTATATCGGATAGGATCTTCAAGTGCATCTTTTAACGATGTAGTATGTAGGTTAGCAAACGCAACCTTATCATTCTCGGGTGTATTATCTTTAACAAACTTACAGAATACCACATCGCCGTTAGCCATAATCTTAGGCATACTGTGAAAATGGCATTTAACACTAGGATCCATGCTTTCAGTCTTAGGCGACCCGGGGTAGTTAAACACATACCCGTAGTCTCTGCGCTCAACATTAAAACGAATACCCGATGCTTTCATCTTATCAATCTTATCATGAACAATGTTGAACAAACTTTCAGAAGCTCCTGTCATTTCATTAAACTTCTCCGGAGTATCTCCGTAGTAACTAACATTAAGGTTAACCTTGTTCAAGCGTAGAGATGCTAGCTTGGGTACATTAATAGGAGTAGCATTAGTAAAGATAATACTGTATTCCATGTGTTGGTTTACAAAGTCAAGCATTTCGTAAATGTCAGGATGCAGGAAAGGTTCCCCTTTAGCAGGAATCAAATCAACTTCCGTTATGCCCATTGCTTTAGCTTCAAGGATAATTCGTTTGAATAAGTCCAAAGGCATATATGTAGATTTTTCTAGATCCTTGGCTTTACAGAAATAACATTTAAAATTACAAAGTTCGATAATTTCTATTACTAGCATATGATACCTTTTAGTATGTTTACAATGTCATCACTGTAATGTAAATCCAAACTATCGTAATCGTTTTTGATATCCCAATTGCGCCAGTATAATCCTTTGTCCTCTTCCCAGTAATCAATATTATGGAACACTACATTCTTGCCGTAGTGTTTACATTCTGCAATAAACCGCGGACTACAATCCCACTTGCGTGTTACAGGAGTGTAGACATAAGTTGTAAATTGTTCAAACAAATTATCAACAGGAGGTGTTACAAATGTAAAGCCGTTTAAGTCTGCAGGTTTGTTTTCCTCGTTAGTAATAACTAGGATGTCGTTACCATATTGTCTTAGCTCTTCGTAGTTGCTTATGTCTCTGCAATTCTTTGTAGCATACACCAACACAGCATCTTTAGATTGCGTAATAGGTTTAAGTCTACTAAACAATATCTTCTTCTTATAGTCAACACCGTTTACTTTAACAGGCTCATATACTCGATCATCTTGTAGTATCCATACCTTGTTATTGTTGTTGTCTTTAATTTCTTTGTTGCCACATGCAAGATAGAATATATTATCAAACAACAATGTCTTGTCAGAGTTGTTAACAATGCCGCCGTCAGTGAATAGAATATTAGTACCTTTAACTAATGTAGGACGATTGGCAAATACTGTGTTTGCTTTTATATCTTCAATCTCTATATCAGTAAAGTCGTACTTGGCTCTGATGCTTGCTTCAAAAGTATTCCACGTAATATCTTCAGCTAACAATATACCTGTCTTAAAATTATCCTTTAGAATGTGATAGTAGTCTATCACTTCAAAGGTATGTCCGCAAATGCCGTGGTTGTTATTGCTCCAGCTGTAGCTAAGCCATAAGTTGTATGTAGGATCTAACTGTGTTATCTTAGACATGCTTGTACCATTTCATCTGTTTCAGTTAGTGTGTAATTTTTTAATCCGTTAGCAGTAATATCGTCGTAGCGTAATCTAATAGAGTCGACACCTGTAAACACTTCCTCTATGGATACTTCCTTACCATAAAAGAATGCTTCCGGAATAATGCGATTGTTAGTATCCTGTTCTGTATGTACATAATGTACAGCATCGATATGATTAAACAAATCGCCCATGCCACTATGACTCTTCTTTAGAATGATAGGACGAGCAAACTGTTTGTTCCAGCGATCAATGTTCAAGCGTATATATTTTTGATCCAATGCACTAACGAACACACCATTGCCCTGTTGTGTCAAGGGTTTGAATATGTCAAAGTTTAGTTTAAGTATGCAAGGCACATCGTAACGTTGGTATGGGTACAATCCGTAATAGGTTACTGTCCTTTCATTCTTGTAACGAAACATGTCGTGCGTGTCATTGCTGAAACAATGTATCTCGTTTGTTAAGAACTCTTTGCAATCATAGAACGTGTTAACATCTAGTATAAGTGTACGGTCTAGTTGTAGACTGTACAGTTCTGTAACCTTAATAGGAATGATGTTATTGAAATCGGTGTTGTACTTGGCTGCAAGGATATCTAGTACTAGCTTATAATCCTTGTCGCTTATGCCAACAATGTATAACTTAATATCAATATACTTTCTTATAAAAGAAAAGTATTCGAAACAGTAAAATAGTGTTCCGTTAATTTTGTTATGTGGCTTGAATTTATATACAACACCATATTTCATTTAATATGTCGAGTAGAATCGTTCCAAGAAACGCTCTTGTATTTTAGTGACTTCTTCAATGCTATTAGCATTTCTAACTTCACCACGGAAGGCAGTAAACTTACGCTCAAGTTGTGCCACAGCTTCAATCTCATCTTTGTAGTTGAGATAGTCTTCTAATTTGGAGATTAGTTTTTCATCTCCTGTTTCTAGAATCTCTAGATACTTCTCTTCTCTGTTGTCATTAGTAATGAAGTAACCCGCATTGGCTAAGTCATTGTTAAGAACTGTAAATCCGTAGATAGCCATTGTAGAAATCTTAGCAAGGTCCGGGGTGACTAGCATACGAATCTTAGTAATAGCAGATGAACGAGCATCTTGCAATGGGTCAGTTTCACCTAAGTCGATAATTTCTGCTTCCCACGGCATTACTTCGTTAGCCGACAATGTTTTCTTAATACGTACAATCTTATTACTCAGCAATGCACGTTTAATAATTTCGTAGGTAGCGGAGTTTAGTTTTAATAAACTCTCTTCTCTATCTGCAAGACTATCAAATGTATTCTTAGTTACATTGGTAACTTGCCAGTGCGGACCTCTGTCCTGTACAATTGCTAAATCATATATAAGACTCATTTTATTCCTTAGGTAGTTTGTTATAGTTAACCATGTAGTACCCGTTACTATCTGTTGTTACAGCATGTGCATACTTTGTCTTAAGAATCTCTTGCGCCATTACTCCGACAACATGAGTAGCCTTATCCCAAAGGTATGTAAACGAATACCAATTAAGTCCGTGCTTGGTTTCAATAAATTTAATATTTTCTTTAAGACGCTCGTCACTGTAGTTACAGCCGCAGTCATTGTGACATGCACACACATTATTACATGCACAGTCGGTGTTACAAATACATGCAGTACGCATTACATTGTAACGATTTCGTAGATTGTCCCAATGGGTATCTTCGATATTCGCAGCGTCAGCATAAGTTGTCCAATTGCCGACAATCTGTGCAACCATATTATCTAATTCATTAATGTGGTTATTGTCAATAATAGTAGCATCTGCTACGTATGCTGTCCCTTGGTAGTAAGTATATGGACCGTACTTGTCGTCCCATCGTGCTAACTCATCACGAATGTTTGTTCGCAAGTTGTTAATGTCGGAAGCAAGAATTCGACCGGCTGTGCTAGCAAACTCTCCTGATAGGGATAACGCACGATTGGTATCGCACGACCCTCGGTGACTGGCGCAGGTTGTTGTTCCTGTTCCGTGATTAGTACAATGGGCTCCTGAACATGCCATTTAAATTTCTCCTTGTAGATAAGACTGAACAGTCCTATCAATTTCTCCAAACGCTTTAAAGAAACCGCACATGTTGTTAACCCAACGATCGGTCCAGCGATCAAAGTAATCTTCTTTCTGACTATTGTCCAAGCTAGATACAGGACAAATCATACAGGTTGTAGCCACACAGCCTTTGCAGATGTCTGAAACATCGCGAATAGGAATACTGTATGCTTTACTCATTTTTTCTACGTCAGCAACAAACGTATCTTGTTCGATGCTACTGCCTTTCATTAACTCCTTGTTAGGAGAATACAACGAACCGTGACAAGCATAAGTTTGTCCGTCTACGTCAATGGCGTGCATGTGGGCACCCGATGCACAATGTTGTTTTGCATCACTGCCATTAAACCACGTACACAAATGATGTCCATGTTCTTTAAAGAATACAATCTCTTCCTTGGCTACTTTTAACATCTCTGTTCTAAAGTTTTCAATTAGCTGAGGAAGGTTTTCTTTAGGAATGTTTTCAACGTAGTCAATTGTTGGGCTGTAAGTAACGTTAATGTTCTTACCGATGCCATTTAACTTTTCGTGCAATGCTTTAAAGTCTAACCAAGTCTTGTGTAAACCTTTCATACTTCTAATTGGCACTGTAGACTTTAATGATAAACTAACACCTTTACGAGCAAAGTATTCAATGTTCTCTACGACTTGTTGTGACGTTGGTTTACCCGAGTGTGTAATACGGAAGATATCGTTAATCTCCTTACCATCGTAGCTAATTTGAATGTGTAAGTTTCTAGTGTCAACTGCTTCTAAAATATCATCTAGACGTTTACGATTGTATCCGTTAGTGTAGATGTGGAATCCAATCTTTTCGTTATCACTAAACTCGTTAATGATATCAATAATCAGTTTACCATTTAGTGTAGGTTCCCCACCCCAGAACGATAAGTTAAGATGATCATAACTTTTATTAAAGAACTCGGAATCTACAAACTCGTGAATACGTTGTTTGACTAATTCAACTTTGTCATCCAATCTACGCTTGTCTGTCTTAACACCTTCAAAGCAATACGTACATCCGAGGTTGCACAATGCCGTAGTTGTAATTTCTAACGTAAACTGATTCATTCTTTCGTTCATACTGTGTCCTTATTGTGTCCAATGATCTCATCTAAAATAGACTTCATCTTATCTTCTGTAATCTTTTCTTCTTCGGGCTGAATAATTTCACTAAGCCCGTTTGCCATCATTAGCAATTTGTGTGCTTCTGGACGGAACTCTTCTACGTTTGAAAGATACTTGCTAGCCTCTAACAAATGCTGCGAGGCATTGAACAAGGCATTGTTCATTTGTTTAATTGTAGTTGCCATTTTCAATTTCCTCTTGTATTACACGTTTGAAGTGTGTGTTATCTCTTAATGCTGCTGTCATGCGGCTAACCTCTCGATAGATGTATTTATAGGTGGTACAGAGCTCTACAATAGGACCCTGGTTTTTAATTTGCTCAAACAAACAACCCTTCTTGCAATAGTTCTTTACTTCGCAACTTTGACATTCAGGCATTTGTGCGTATTTCGGAATCTCTGCTATAAGTTCCGGGCTGTCTTTAAAGCGTGTGCAAGGTACAATTTTGTTTTCACTAAACATTAAAATGTCAGTACCCGCTCCGCAGTTGTCAGAACTGAATCCTTTAACTTCGTAGTCCAAAAAGTGTCGTAGGTAAAACAATATAAAGTAAGGCATGCCTTCTTGTGGATGTTCAATATACCAATCGAACATTTTTGTTATACCCACTTTAAGTTTCTCTATACTGTTATGATCCCAAGTACCTACATCACGTACAAGAGTAAGCTCTGGATTAAATCCAAAGTTGCTCTTAATCCATAAGTGATTCTCTAGCAGGTTATAGCACCCGCGAGTTATCATAGTATGGCAGGTTACATTTGGAATACGCTTAAACAACTCTTTCTTTTCAAAGAAACGATCTATTGTTCCTTTGCCGTTTAACTGTAATCTGTTTTTGTCCTGCCACAGTCCGTCGAAACTTAAACTAATCTCAATGTTCTCATTTACCAAAAAGTCTACAATCTCTTCTGTTAACAGTAATCCATTAGTGGGCATGAACAACTTAATGTTACCGTCACCCCGTACTCCATCTAGAATAACTTTAACTAAGTCTAGCATCAACAATGGCTCTCCACCAAAGAAGTCTATCTTAATTGTTTCTGTAGGATGCTCTGCTCGTAACTTACGAAACTCTTCCAAGTATAGATAAGGATCAATTTGTTTCTTACTCCATTTATCCACATTGCAATAGCTACAGTTTAGATTGCACTTTTCAGAAAGAACTACTAATAATGTCTTCATTGTCTGTATACCTTATTCAATAAAAGTACAGTATCCAATAACGGCACATTAAATTCTTTTGTTAATGCTTCTGTATCTTTTGGCAAGCACGGGCCGCCAAATCCTCTTTCTCCATCTGGACCAGGTACTTGGAAATGATGCGTACCCATCCACGGCTGTTGTGCAAGTATATCAGTTAGCTGATTCCACTCTACACCTTGTTGTTGTGCTACATCATACATTTGATTCATAAATGTTATTTTGGTAGCATAGAAACTATTCATAATATATTTGGCTAGCGATGCTGTCTTTAAGTCTGTAACAAATACACGGCTAGTATCTACTTCTGACTCTTGCTTGTACAATTCAACTAGCTCATCTGCTCTACTGCCGCCTATTAATACAAATGGTGGATTAATAAAGTCATCGTAGGCTGTTGCTCTAGACAGGAACTCTGGATTGTATATTACATTAAACTCTTCAATGTACTGCGGCAGTACTGTGCTCTTTACAACTACAAGTCCTTGATAAGGTGTAGCTCTAATTCTTTGTAGTACGCTGCGTAATAGTTCGTACTTGGTATCATCCGTAGGAGTAGGAACGCAAACAAAGATTGCGTCCGGGTCCAGTCTGCAGATGTCTTCTACAGATACTGTATTATATTTTGGGTCGGAAACAAAAGCGTGACAGGTGAACCCACTCTTCACTGCTCTCCCAACCATACCTAAGCCGATGATTCCAATCATAATACATTATACACTATTTTATACAGTTGTCAAGAGTAATAACTACCGCCCTGTACTTATCGTAAATACACACATGATAAACAAAGAACCCTTCCAAAACTTAATTTCAGAACTCAAATCAAACGGCAAGTATCGTGTGTTCAACGACATTCTTCGTGAGAACGGCAAGTTCCCTGCTGCGATTTGGTATGGCCCATACAATATTAAAAACATTGTAAACTGGTGTAGTAACGACTACCTAGGCATGGGGCAACATAAAGTAGTACTGGATGCAATGCACACAGCGTTAGACATGACTGGTGCAGGGTCGGGCGGTACTCGCAACATCGCAGGCACTAGCCATTATCACGTAGCACTAGAACACGAGCTCGCTACATTACACAAGAAGCAACAAGCATTGTTGTTTAGTTCAGCTTACGTGGCCAACGAATGGGCTTTAATTGCCTTATCGGACATTGTTCCAAATATCCATTTTGTTAGCGATAGAAAGAATCACAACAGTATGATTATTGGAATGAAGCATAGTCGTGCGCCCAAAACAATCTTCAACCACAATGACATGGATGACTTAGAAGACATTCTAATCAAAGTAGTATCACAAGGAGAAACTCCTTGTATTGTGTTTGAAAGTGTTTATAGCATGGACGGTGATGTTAGTATGATTAGAGAGATATGTGACTTAGCGGACAAGTATGGTGCTATCACATATCTAGATGAAGTACATGCGGTAGGACTGTACGGAGCGACAGGCGGTGGTAAGCTCGAAGAGTTAGGGCTACAAGATAGAGTAGACATAGTCAACGGAACTCTAGGCAAAGCGTACGGTGTCCAAGGTGGCTATATTGCTGCCGATGCAGATGTTATCGATGCTATCCGTAGTGTCGCTGCTGGCTTTATCTTTACAACGAGTATGAGCCCTGTTACGTGTGCAGGCGCACTTGCGGCAGTTAAGTTTTTAAAAGCTAATCCAGAACTTCGTGAGCAACACCAAGACAGGGCTCGCAAGTTAAAGTATCGTTTAGACAAAGCGGGCATTAACGTTATGAATAGCACTACACATATTGTTCCTGTGTTCATAGGAGATGCTAAACGTGCTAAGAAGATTAGTGACTTACTATTAAACGATCATAACATCTATGTACAGGCTATTAACTATCCTACAGTAGCCGTGGGAACAGAGAGGTTAAGGTTTGCACCAACCCCTCTGCACGATGACGGTATGATCGAAGACTTGATCCAAGCACTAAAAATAGTGCTGGACCAAACTAGTTAAGGACGCTTGTCAATAATCTTATCAGCCAAGCCGTATTCAACGGCTTCGTCTGCTGATAGGAATGTGTCAAACTTCATTGTCTCGAACAGTTCTTCGTAGGTCTTACCTGCTGTGTTGTGACGCACATACAGCTCAGTCAAACGCTTATTAATACGTTTGCTTTCTTCCATGCTACGAACAGCATCTTCAAACTGCAATTCTTGTACGTGAACACTGCCGCTTGTGCCACGTGTGCCTGAGCTAACACGATGGATCATTGTACGTGCTTCTGGCAATACAAAACGTTTGCCTTTTGCACCTGCTTGTGCTAGGAAGCTACCCATGCTGCAAGCCTGACCCATAACGTAGGTTGCTACGTCTGGCTTAATAAACTGCATGGTATCGTAGATTGCTAGTCCTGCTGTTACAGCGCCACCTGGACTATTAATAAACAAACTAATATCCTTAGCTGGATCCTCGCTTTCTAAGAATAGCATTTGGGCAACAATGCTGTTGGACATGTTATCTTCTACAGGTCCGTTCAACATAATAATGCGCTCTTTAAGTAAGCGACTATAAATGTCATAGGCACGTTCGCCTTTGCTGGTGGACTCAACTACCATAGGTACTAGCATAAAAACTCCTTTGTGTGTCAAAATAAATTGTGTTACAGAACTTAGTATACAACAAAAACGCTTGCTCAGCAATAGGGATGAGCATATAATTGTGAAGTTAAATATTACTTTATGAGTAAACGAAATGGCAGATACACTACTATTGAACGCAGACGCTCAACCAGTGAGCTTGCTTCCCTTGTCCACAATCACGTGGCAAGATGCCATTCGATACCTAGTTCTTGACAAAGTTGTAGTCGTCGAATGGCACGAAGATTGGATCGTACGATCATCCCATTGGGAGACTCGTGTGCCCGCAGTTATTATGTTGAAAGAGTATTTCAAGAAGAAAACATACGTGCGCCTAAGCAAACGTAATATTTTCTTACGAGATCAATACGTATGTCAATACTGCGGCACTGACTGCTCCGAAGAGGCAGCAACGTTGGATCACGTACACCCAATTAGCCAAGGCGGTAAGAGCACTTGGCTCAACTTAGCTACGGCTTGTAAGCCATGTAACTACCGCAAGGCAGATACTACTAAGATGAAGCCTAAGCGTATTCCTTACAAGCCCGAATACTTTGAGCTTGCCGAAAAGCGCCGTAAGCGCGGATTCCACGTTAAGCACCCTTCTTGGGAAGTATACCTAAAGTAAATTGGTAAACCACGTGTTGTAAAATGTTGACAGGGCCCTAGTGGCCCTGTTATTGTTTATATATTGCTTGTACCATTGCAAGCGATACTAAACAAAACTGGAGATACCAAAATGTTAGTTAATACAACCAATGGCGTATTTGGAACGCCTACGACAGTAGCTACTTCTGTCACATCATACGCCGCTAGAAAAAATGCTCGCTTCAAGAGCCTTACTAGTAATATCCAAACAATTCAACAACGCTGGAATGACACATATAATAGTCTTCCTAAACAATCACAGATGGTTGTTGATTATTCGCTCGACGCTGCCAAGGCAGAATTCCGTAGACGCAACCCACATATCAAATCGTTTAAAGATGTTAAGAAATACCTTGCATCGGCAAATGATATGACAATGAGCGACATTTCCATCGACGGCACAATGCAACGTCTACTCAATATTCATTGGGTGTTGGAACTGTTGAATCGTTTTGTTGCTACTAAGGTAGTGCCAATTCAGGTTTACAAACCAGAAGGTTCGGATGTATACTTGGCATGGGATGGTCAACATACTTTAGTATTACTGTGGCTTATTACAGTACACTTGTTTGAGGAAGATCCTGCAAACGTACAGATTCCTGTAAACATTTACTCTAGTCACTTCAAGCCAGAGATTCGTGTTAACTTTGTTGAGTTAAACGGACCTATTGGTAAGAAAGGTTTGGACCAATTTGATTTGTTTGAGCAAATGGTCTACGGTTACTTTGTAGACGGCAACAAAGATCCGCTATGGAAAGAAGCTGCCGACAAGCAAACAATTATTGAATCACATGACTTGTTTGTTACTTCTAAGAAGTTCGGCGACGAAGATCAACCCGGCGCTATTTCAAGAATGCAAGAAGTTAATAAACTAACTGTAGAATCATTAGGTTGGTTGTGTGACTATCTTGTAGCAGTTGGCGCACAGAATCGTCCTGTAGAAGAAAAAGAAATGGTAATGATGGCATACTTCTTCGAACGCTGCCGTGTTGCTAAAGATGTTACTGTAACTCAACAGTTCATCTACGATGTTGCTAACTTAACGCAACGTTTGTGGAATGCAGATTGGAGTCCATCTAGCAAGTTCTGGATCAAAGCTAGCAATGCGTATGCTAATTGGCATGCTACACACGTAGGCGTAGGTACACCACGCTTTAACAAAGAACCTGTACACGGCTATCCGTTCTTTATCGAACAGTTGAAGAAAGACTTGCCACATTACACGTTCCCAGAGAACCGTTCTACATCAGAGTTCAGCCCTGCTGTAGAGGACCTTTACAATCAAAGCCCAGCAACACCTATGTTGGCTGAGGCGGTGGCATGATTCGTGATGCACAATTTGATAAAGTAAAACCATTATCACAAATTAAAAAGGACTTGGGCAAAGTTTGTTCTGTTCCTGGTTGTGGTAAACCCTTAACAAACTTTCAAGGGCCCGGCTCCGAAGCACTGTGTAGAGAGCATCAGCTCAATCTAGTAGAGTACGGCGGAGTTGGTAAGATTGAACGCCCACACACATTCCATCGCAAGTGGGTATGTGACGAATGCGGTAAGGATGTATCTGTTGAAGTTGATAAGAAGTATCCTGGATTGAAAGATTCAGATCCTGCAAAGTACAACAGACTATGTCGAAACCGTATCATTGGGGATCATATTGTTCGACGTTCAGATGGTGGCGAAGACACTGAAGATAATATCCAATCTTTGTGTTTAGACTGCAATTCGGACAAAACAATCCTAAGCGAGGACTATCGCAAAGGTAATCGAGTAGAGTAAAGGAAGCCCCGCAAGGGGCTTTCTGCTGATCAGATTTGCCTTGCTTTTTTGCCTGCGACCATATATAATGTTACATAAGGAGAAGTTATGACTGTACAGGCACAAACTCAAAAGATATTAATTACAAATAAAATAGGCAGACAAATGTGGGTTTGGGATAGCGATAGTTTCTATACCCAAAGACTTAAAGCAGGTCCGTATCAAAAGCAAAATCTAATGCACCTGCGTGAACTTTGTCCTGCACCTAGAAAGATTCTAGATATTGGCATGAACATCGGAATGAACACTTGGGAGTATGCTACATTTGCACAAGAAGTTCACGGGTTTGAACCAGTACCTGCTACATATCAAGTAGCACTAGACAATATTGCCCTTAACAAGAATCATCAAGATCCAACAACAGGTTGGTGGAAAGATCCTGCTACTGGACAATGGTCTAGCCTAGCAATCTCCGGAGCAATCCATACACATAATGTAGCACTGGGCCCACAGCCAGGCACAGTTGAAATGCACATTAAAAAGAACGACGGACACAATCGTGTAAGCAATGATGGCTATACAACTGTTACAGGCAAAGCTGTTAAGACTAACACAGGCTATCAGCGTGTAAGTGTTCCACAAGTTACTTTGGATAGCTACAACTATACAGACGTAGACATTATTAAGATTGACGTAGAAGGCTACGAGCTTAACGTACTAGAAGGCGCAAGTAATACGATTGCAACTAATCGCCCTATTGTACAAGTTGAGTGCGTAGAAACACAGCCAAGAGCATTTGGTAAAACAATCCAAGATTTGTTTGATTACTTTAATACTCGCAACTATGTTATTACAACTGCCGACGGTGTTGTAAGAGGGCCACAGTGGTGCTACGTTAAGAAGATGATGGATCGCTTTATGATTCCAGCAGAACGTACAGACTTGTATGATCCTACTAAAGTAGCAGTAGCTGAACCAATAAGCAATTTTGACGAGCTATTTGACGAAGAAGAATAACGATTGACAACTGCTCCTATCGGTGCTATACTATTTGCATAGTAAACGATTAGGAGCAGATGTGCGTTACATCCTAGCAGCTTGGTGCAGTGATGGATTTGAATGTCTACAGGACATCACTTCCATGCACCCTGACAACTACGAGAAAGGGCAAATCATCGAAGCCCTTAAAGGCAACACGCCACAAGCAAATCCCCTATCACATCAAATCAGCATGATGAAACTTCGTGCTCGATTCAACAGCCAACGACAATACGAAATCTATATATTCACAACCGGCGACGATGTGGATTTTAAAGACATTGAAGATTGGATGATAGGTGATGCACAGAATTTGGTTGACTGGATTCGTAAGAACCACTATACTAAGATCCACAGCGACTATTACCGTAAACATAATCAAATCAATTAAGGACCAAGAATGCGTACACAGCCAGAAGTTATTATTCAAAAGCTAGAAGCTGACAACTCACGTCTAGCTAAAGAAGCAATCCTAGCTGAAGCAATGGAAGAAGGACTCGATGAGTTCTTTGACGGCTTGCGTATGGCACTGGACAAACTTTATACGTTTGGTGTTAAGCAAGTTCCTAGTAAAGAAACAGATGATGGGCAGGGCTTGCCATGGGCAGGGTTCAAACAACTAGCAGAAAGCCTGTATCGCCGTGAGGTTACCGGACACGCTGCTCGTGATGCTATCTTGTTGGCTATGAGTGTAGCAACTAAAGCACAGTGGAACGACTTTTATCGTCGCATTTTGATTAAAGATATGCGAGCAGGCTTTAGCGAGAAGACAGTTAACACAGTCGCTAAACGAGCTAAAAAAGCACAGTACGCAGTTCCTGTGTTCGAATGTATGTTAGCCCATGATGGTGCTAATCACGAAAGCAAAATCGAAGGTAAGAAGTTACTTGAGCCTAAGCTAGACGGAGTACGTGCTGTTACAGTCATCGACTTCGAGCAACGTAGTGTTACAATGTACACACGCAACGGCAAAGTCTTAGAGAACTTTAGCCATATCACAGACGGCTTGCTCAAAGTTATTGATCATTTCGAACGTAGCTACATCTTAGACGGCGAAGTAGTTAGCTCTAGCTTCCAAGCATTGATGAAGCAGGTGCATCGCAAAGATGATGTACAAGCAACTGATGCACGTCTAATGGCGTTTGATATGATTCCGCTATCAGAGTTTAAAGCGGGCAAGAGTACTATGGGTCAACGTCGACGTAGCAACTTCTTACGTAGCCATGCAGGTGTGTTTGAAGAAGCAGGCAGCATTGATATCATTCCACAAATTGAAGTAGACTTAGACTCTTTCCTAGGCGGTGAAGAGTTTAAAGAATACAACAAGAAAGCAATCGAAGACGGCTTCGAAGGCATTATGATCAAGTCCGTTGATGCAGCCTACGAATGTAAGCGTAGCACAAGTTGGCTTAAGATGAAGCCTTTTATCGAAGTTAGTCTAACTGTCACAGCAATCGAAGAAGGAACGGGTAAAAATGTTGGAAAAATGGGAGCCCTTGTTTGTGGCGGTATTGACGACGGTAAAACATTTAACGTTAACGTTGGTTCGGGATTTACCGATGATCAACGAAAAGAAATTTGGGACGCTTATCAGGCTACTCCTGGTAGCGTACTCCAGCAGGTGGTCGAAGTCCGAGCGGATGCGGCGACTCGGAATCAAGATAGCGAGGATGTTTGGTCCTTACGCTTCCCGCGATTCCTCCGCTTCCGAGGCTTTGCAAAAGGTGAAAAAATCTAATATGGATAAAGGCGCAATCAAAGACTTATGCTACGGTGGCATGTTAGAATTGCTAAACAATCGAGCATACTACTACAAGAGCAGCGTGGGCAAAGACTACAGCTATCTTACTGAAGATGGCAAGACTGCTGTTGTAGAGTTTATGAACATGATTGCTTGGAAGATGTTAGAAGCTGAAAATGCCGAGCTTGACAAACGGGCAAAACAACAAGTACTGGATCAACTTAAACGAAAGGATTAGTATGAAAGAGTTTATTAATTGGGTAGTTTGGATGTTCAAAGGATTACAACTATGGCAATGGGTTATCCTCACATCCTTGGTGCTTAATATTGGCAGTGCATTCCTTCCTGACCCTTACCACTGGTATGTTAATGCTGTGGGTATGGCTATGATCCTTAGCTGCTTCTTTAAGTGGTTTGTCTACGACATGCTTAAAGCCAGCTGGGTTCGATACAAAGCACAACGCAATGAACTGTTCAACACAATCAAAGAAAGTGAACAAAAGGTATGACACGTAGTACAGCTAATCGTAAAACTGTAGAAGTGGGCCGGAAACGTATCCCCTTAAAGAAACTCCTACACGGCAAAGAAATCAGGGCTGCTGCGGCAGCTCTTGAAGAATTCCGCTTGCATCTTAATGAAGCAGAGTTTCTGTACGGTGCTAAGATTACCATCCAAATGGGCGAGTACGGTGAGTGTACTGCTGTTGCTAAACGCTTGGAAACTGACAAAGAGTATGCCGATCGTTTGGAAAAGGCACGGCTTGCTGCCGAAGCTAAAGTAGAGCGTGAAAAGAAACGCAAACTAGCAGAAGCTGAAAAGGCCAAGCGTGACTTTGAAATGCGTAAGGAACGTACAGCACAGCATATCAAAGACTTGGCCAAAGCCAACGGACTCACAGCACAAGACCTGCTTGAGATTATCACTTAATTGAACTACTACTATGACCCTAACAGAGCAAGACAAACAAGACTTTGACAACATCGAAAAGTGGATGGTAGTCAGCGGCCTGCACGGCATCAGTATCAAAGAGCTTTGGGACAGCAATGACGAAGTCGCACACGATGTACTTGAAAAGCTAGAGACTATGGATAGCTATGCAGCCATGCTTGCAGAAGCTAGCCCTGCTGTTAAAGTAGCCCTCACAGCACATAACTCGGGTATCACTACAGATAGGCTGTGGGCTTACCAAAGCTGGCAAAACGATCTACACGAGCGAGAGCAAGAACGCCTTAGGATCGAAGAAGAAGCAGCCAACCCCCTAGTCTATGCTCTTAATGCTGCACATAACTTAAAGATTACCCACGGGCCCAGCAGACATCAAATCTACTGGACATTCGATGCAGACTTGGGTCAGGGTTGGACCCACTATAAATGTCGCTTGGTAAGCCAAGGGTGGTGTACCCAACGTATCTGGCGTGAGTGGACGGATGCCCAGGGTGTCAAGCATAAAGACAAGTTTGAGTTTGGGTCCACGTCTAACACCTTTATCATGGATCATCGTTGGCCCTTGCGCTGGCGTGACCAGTACGGCAGAAACTTCCGTAGAGATCAGATACCCTGGGCCTATACCCAGCTAGAGTTGGATCTTTACCAGAAGACCCTGACCCCTAAACGTAAACGTAAAGCCAAACAGGTGCAACCATGAACGAACGTATTAAACAACTAATGCTTGAATCGGGCTATGCTGCACCCGAGATAGCTAAACGTGCCCAAGTACTCAGCGAAGCCATTATTCGGGACTGTATCCAGACCCTGCGTAACAACGGCTACGATGATGCAGCCCAGTGCCTTAAAGAAGTACACTTCGGAATTGAGGATTAATTATGTGCGTATATTATGAACGCCTAGAACAGGGTCCAATTGATGATATCGATGCCGCCGTATGGACAGGGGACATGTTCCACAATGCCGAGAACAGGGCTAGCTTTAGGGCTATGATGGCTCGTTGGGAACGTGGGTTAAAAGCCGCGGAAGAGATATCAGAACAGGCTGTCGACTGACTGCTGTATACTCTGGCCTATGGCACTGCGCCATAGGTCCTCACCATCTAGATCCAGGACCCATTGCGAGTCTAGATCACGTAGGGTAAGCCAGCTTTGGCTATGCTTGCGTGGGGGTTCTGCTGTGAGCTCTTGTTTAAGCTGATCCGCACCCCAGCCTGTGTAGCCCATAAAGATTTTAAAGTACTTGGGCATGTCCCCATCAGCTAGATGATGGAACATGGCTTGATTGCTGGTAATGCTCCAGTTATCGTCTATACGTCTAGTATTGTCTAAATGCCACTCTGGGCTGTGTAGCATCCATATAGTCTGGGGGCTTACTGGACCACCCCAATACAAGGGCCAATCGCGACCCATAAGGTCCACGTTCATACCCTCTAGTATTTCACTTACGTAATGATTAGTAGTACGATTAAGCACCCAACCCTGACTACCATCTTCGTCATGTTGTCCCAATAGGATTACTGTTTTAGCCCAAAGGCCCGAGTCCACAGTTGGCGGTGCTATAATTAAGTCACCGGCTGCGATGCTGTATACGCCAGTGTGTTTGATCAAACTGTTAACTCCAGTCTGGAAGTGGGCCGCCGTATTTCTTGCCCTTGATCTTTCTGCCACCCACTTTGATACGCTCACGGCCTACCTTGTGTGACTTGGCACCTTCACGGCTACGATAACCCTGGCTCTTGCAACTTGCTAGTTGACTGGCACCTAATGCGCTGTCTGGCTTGCCCGACTTGCAGAGTTTGCGGCTTGCAGGGGCTTCGTCGACTTCTACATCAACACGGGTTTCGGCTAGTATTTCGGAAATTTTCATAGTAATATATTTATTGCTTTAAACGGCTTTCAGGGCCAAATTGCAGGCAGCAACTAGATAACGCAGGGCTACTTCTTGCCCGGCTAGTGCTTCAGCTGCACGTACATCACGCATTTCCATGATAAGATACTGTGCTTCGAATTGGGTAATCTCCCCGTTCTTGGCTGCTGTAATAATATCAATTACTTCGTGGCCATAGGACATAGTAGCTGGATCACCCAGACATTCCACTATAGCTTGATCTAATTCTGCATTCGTCATTATCTACCCTCCCAGGCATTTCTAGCTGCTGTTAATCGTGCGCGAGCTGTTTTCTTACCCAACTCACAGAACATCTTGCTGCCACCCTCGCTCATCTTTTGCGTGTGTTTATATAGACCCAATAAGTTCTCACGTTGAGCTTCACCCTTGAAATCAGCATAGGTCCATAACATCTCCGCGGGTCTAACAGTGTCAGCCCACCCTGTAGGTGTAGCAGTACAGTTGACATGATCCACGGCAACACTCACCGCAACCCAACGATCTACCAGTACAGGATCATATGGTTTGGGCCAAAGATCCTTTAAGCTCTGTAGTGTACTACAGCCCGCAAGGGCAAGCGCAGCAAAAATTATCAGTTTCTTCATAAAGATATTTATAGCTAGTTCTAGCTTATACGTAATAAGTTCCCATAACACAGGTGGAATTCTCCCCAAATTCCAACAGGTAACGAGTAGTTAACTTACCCTCGGGCAGGGCTATAACCCAGGAAATGATAGTAGCAGTAACTCGAGTCTTGTACATGTCTATATGATTTGCCTGTGCGAAATCCCAGACTCGTTCCAAATAAGGCCAGTCAGATCTGTCTATAGTGTATATTTGAATCGCTATGTTTCGCTCCTAGTTAAAACTTAAAACTCAAAACAAATGTACAATATAATCCATTAAAGGTATTAGTTCAAAGTGTAGAGCTAATAAGAACGCTAGCAATACACAAACATATATGTAGATGAAGTTCATAACACTATATAGCAAAACTCAAAGACTAGATATAAAACCCAATGTATAAAACCCAAACTACACATCAAGAGTATCGTATTGCATACTCTACTAGGCCCCGCTGCTGAATATACTACATAGCGAGCACACGTAGACATGCACACATACACTGAGTAACATATACACATATAGTGACATATACACATATAGCGCATATAGTAGTCTGAGTCTATATAGTACATATAGTGAGAACTCTGCTTGTAGAGTCTAAGAGCAGTTAAAGAACTGTAGAGCTGCTCTGGCTATATTGGCCCCGCTGCTAGTGTAGACACAGGGTGTGTGCATGTGCGTATATAGTGAGAGCTAGTGTAGAACTAGTGTAGAGATACGGTGAAACTATGGTGGGACTATTTAAACTAAGCCTCTTTAACCACGCTTGCAGAACCGTATACGCATGGTAATTTAGCATCCTGAACCGGCGATTCTGAATCATAATCCACCATTTCTCCACTGTGGAAACACCATCGAAGTCATCGTTTTGCCCCTTTTCTTCCACTGTTTCACCACCTTATTCCCAGGTTGAGTCTACTATATATGTACAGTTCTCGCAACAGCGACCCAGGGATTGTAGTCTACTGTAGTACACAGTGGCCCCGCTGCTGAGTATTGTACTATATAGTGAGTTACTCGATGTGCTATATGTGTATATGTACTCATCACTATATGTACTATATGTGTATATGTAAATATATGCTAGGAGCGCAATATGACTCATAAAGACTTAGTCAAATATATACAGGACAGTGTTCACGAGATTGCCCCGTATAAGACTGGCACACAGCAGTATCTTTATCATGCGGGGTTCTTGGCTAGTGTTATAGCTAGTATGATTCTCGCGGATAGTCACAATCTCACTGTGTTCAGAACTATCATACAAAAACTCAGGAACAAGGAATAGGCCCCGCTGCTAGCTTAGTTGCAGCATGTGTGTATATGTGTTATAATGAATCATCTACATATATACAGAGACAACAATGACTTTACCCGACGAACGATATCGCGCTATTCTGCATACTGAACGGTTTCTCATTAGACTAGCTGCGGGTGAATATACTCGTGTGCCCAAGACAGTTCGAGAGGAAGCTCGTGCGCTGCTGCGTCACTATCCCGGCACGTGGGATCTACAACGTTTAGAACGACTTGCTCCCGAGGTTGTGCAGCAGCGTATGGAACCTTTACACAAGATGATCATGAGCTATGATGAAACTGTGACAACTAGTCAAGAATCACTTGACAAAGACTAGATATAGTCATATAATAAGTACACAGCAGCTAATGTTGTTGCTGCAATGAATTCTGCGACTGTGGTGAAATAGGTAGACACAAGGGACTTAAAATCCCTCGGCGAAAGCCATACCAGTTCGATTCTGGTCAGTCGCACCAAATATCTGCCCGTAGCTCAACTGGATAGAGCAACAGCCTTCTAAGCTGTAGGTCGGGGGTTCGAGTCCCTCCGGGCAGGCCAGTTAGCTGCTGTTGCAGTGTGAGGGTCAAAGGTTCCGTGGCAACACCGAGGTTGATCCGCAGCAGCAGCACGGGGGCCTATAGCTCAGCGGTAAGAGCAGCGGACTCATAATCCGTTGGTCCATGGTTCAAATCCATGTGGGCCCACCATACAACCAAATCCCCAATCTTGTGCAGACACTGTGAATCCGCTGAAATGTCACGATTCGCGACACAGTGATAACCCTTCGCGCACTCTCGCCGTCCACCCCCAGACTAGCTGTTCGAACCTATGGGCGTATTATAAGTCCAAAAAAACACAGAGTCAACCAAAATATTTTGTTGACACTAGTGAATTCTGAACATATAATCAAGTCATTGTTAAACAAAGGAGAGCGATATGTCACTTAGTAAGGAACAAACTGCTGCTGCGTATACAGCCTATGCGGAACTAGAAGCTGCTGCGGAAACGTTATATAATGCAGCGCAGAACATGGGCTTAGTACTGCCGCAGAAAGCTGCTATGCTAAACACACTCTGTGAAGATGTTAACTTTGCAATCGTAGAAATCGATGCTGAACTAGACGAGGTGATTTAAATGACACGCTATTACGACACACTGCTAGAAGAACAACGCGGCCCTTTTACTGTCATCGTGGACAAAACCTGGGAAGACTTGAACCCACGTGACTTGTTCGACGACTGCGATATAGAAGAGATCTGCACAAAGATTGACAACTATACATATGATTGGTTCATGCTGCGTACACGAGTTATCTTTAATGAGGTAGAGCTAGCGTATACGTATCTCGGGGGATGCTTGTACGAACGTGCTGCTGATGTACTTACAGACGGTACCGCAGAGGATCAGATCTATCAATGCTTGCTGGAAGCTAAGACTCCCCTGAAAGAGCTCAAAGAGAAATTTGCTGCTGTTGACGTAGATGCTCTTGACGCACTCACAGTTTGAGCATATAATTGAGTCATGTTTAACACAACTGGAGCGCAAAATGGCAACACGTAGCACTATCGCAATTCAACTCGAAGACGGCACAGTCAAGCAGGTATACTGCCACTGGGACGGCTACTTGGATCACAATGGCAAGCTCTTGCTGGAAAACTACACAGACCCAGCTAAAATTGAAGCACTTATCAACCACGGGCAGATCAGTTCGCTGCGTAAAGAGATAGGTGAGAAGCATGACTTTGATGAACGCTTTGATCAAACTGATCATCGCTACAACTGGACCAACTTCTACGGACGTGATCGTGGGGAAACTGATGTAGGCTATAACACGTTCAAGAGCTTAGAAGACTACACAAACAACGGACAGAGCGAAGAATACGACTATATCTTCCGCAAGGGTGCATGGTACGTTAAGTTCTACTCCACTCCCACAAAGCTGCTTGCAGACGCTATCGCCGACGAAATGTTGGAACGTGAGCTAGCAGAAGACGAATAATGGTTGACACGCCCGCAGAGTTCGTATACAATGTGGGCTTAGTTAATAAAAAAGGAGCTATGATGACAGCAATTGTAGAAGTACTAGAGGGCGTATATAAGATTCGTGGGCAGGACACAAGTCTAGCAGGCTTGCGCTTTGAACTCATCGAACCATTTCGCAAGGCTTTAGACGGGACTGGTTACGTAACCCTTGACGGGGCAACTGTAGAGCCAGCAGGTGGACTGCCTATTCCTCCACGTAAGATTCGTGTTCGTTGTGAAGGCCCAGCTAGCTACAACGTTATCTCAGGCACTGTGCCTAAACAGTACGTTAAAGAACGTGAAGGTTGTATGAGTCTTGAACAAGATAAAGTCCCAGATGCCGCTGTAGCGAACGAAACGGACGAAGAGATTGTTGAACGCACTCGTGCTCGTTTTGCTATTCTTAGCGAAATGACTAAAGCTGTTAAGAACAGTACTGTTCGCGCAATGATTGTATCGGGTCCTCCGGGCGTGGGCAAGAGCTTTGGTGTTGAAGAAGTATTAATGCGTGATGACTTGTTTAACACATTAGGCGAGCGTAAGCCAAAATATGAAGTAGTCAAGGGCGCAATGTCCGCCGTGGGCTTGTACAGCAAGCTCTATGAGTACAGCGGCGAGAAGAACGTTATTGTGTTCGATGACTGTGACTCTGTGCTGTTGGATGACTTGTCACTGAACATTTTAAAAGCGGCACTTGATTCTAGCAAGAAGCGCACTATCAGCTGGAACACAGACTCACGCTTGCTACGCTCAGAAGGCATCCCGGACAAGTTTGAGTTCAAAGGCGGCGCAATCTTTATCACGAACATCAAGTTCGAGAATGTACGTTCTAAGAAACTGCAAGATCACTTAGCGGCTTTGGAATCACGCTGTCACTACATTGACTTGCAAATGGACACGGATCGTGAGAAAGTACTGCGTATCAAGCAAATCGTCGGCGATGGCATGCTTGATAGCTACGAGTTCGAAGACTGTGTTAAAGACGAAGTCGTACAGTTTATCGAAGATAACAAACACAAGCTTCGCGAGCTCAGCTTGCGTACAGTGCTAAAAGTCAGCGACTTGCGTAAGAGCTTCCCAGACAACTGGAAAGCAATGGCGGAAGTTACAGTAATGCGTCAACACTAAGGAGTTAACATGTCACAAGGATGTCAATACATCGGGCCCGAACAGGACCCACGAAAAGGCCCAATCACATATTGTGGTTGCAAAACTTTGGAAGGGAAGGCATACTGTGGGGACCATTACTATGTGGTCTACGCAAAGGGCACCTCTGTTAACGGTAAACGCAAAGAGCGTGCCGTTGAGAAAGAGATTGCAGAACTGAAACGTCAACAGGAAATTGAGGAATTTGAAAATGAACTTGCTTAAAATTGTAGGACTTATTGTGTTCATCTTGGTATTGCTGTTTGCAATGCCGCTACTGACTATCTGGTCACTGAACACACTGTTCCCAACACTCGCTATCCCGTACACACTCGAGACATGGTTCGCCGTGGTGCTTTTGGGTGCGGCTATGCGTACCAAAGTTACCAAGAGCTAAATTGGTAAAACTGCTGGTTGCTCTAACAGGCAACTGGCAGTATTATAGTAGAACGCTGTTAGAGAACAGCCATTTATTAATCACAAAGGAAATAACACAGATGAAATTCATTTCTAAAGAAACTAAGACATACAAAGTATTCAACGCATTGTACAATGGCGAGAAGTTGACTCAAGCTGAAGCAACTAAGCGATTCGGTGTTAAGAACCTTTCTGCTGAAGCTACACGCATTCGCCAGAACGGTTATGCTATCTACAGCAAAACACGCAAGGCATCTAACGGTGTTACCGTTACTGAGTACGAAATGGGCAAGCCAAGCCGTGAAATCGTTGCTCTTGGCTACAAAGCTAAGAAGATGGGCATCACTCTTTAATTAGACGCTCAAAGTCCTAGGATTCGCTCCCCTAGGCATACAACTAACCGATTCGCTCCCGGGACAGTTGGGGAAAGGACTCGAAAGGGTCCTTTCTTTTTGGTTGACACATCTGAACAATGAACATACAATAGAGTCATAGTTAAACAACGGAGCGCACAATGGCAACAGCAGCAAGCATGGTATGGGGAGCAGCAGTAGCAGCACAACGCATCAATGGGGAATACCTCAAAGAGGATGTGTGGAATCACAACTCCCCAGCAGCGTTCATTTCGAAGACTGCCAACAAACGTATCGTTCGCAACGCGGTTGAAACGAACGACTTCTCCTTTGTAACAGCAGCAGACATTGCTGACGGGGAACAAGTTCGCAACCACTTCAAGGGATACTTGTTCTTGCAGATTGCGGGCCGCTGCAACGACTTTCAAGCAACTGCACTCAAGATAGCACAACTAGAAGAGTTCACAACTAAGCATGCCTTAGAGCTTTCTGTGTGTGCCTCGTTACCTAGTGTAGCCCAACGTGATAACATTCGCAAGGACATGGAATCCCGGATTCGCAACTCAACTAGCATCCCGGGGTCCGAGGGCGATAAGGTTACCGGTACTATAATAGTAGAGGCAACACGCTATAACGCAGACTTTAACAAGTTCATGATCCAGGCCCGTATGGGCGAGAACAGCTACGTGGACTTCTGGTATAAAGAGAACCTGCCAATTGGCGCTGTCAAGAACATTAAGGGAAAGATTAAACAACAACGTGGCAACAACGCAACACAATTAAATTATGTGAAAATTCTGTAAAAAGCTGTTGACACAGACACAGACTGGACATATAATTAAAACACTGAGAAACACAGTAACACACTTTAACTGAGAAAGAGGTAAACTAAATGGCAAAAGCATCAGACATCAACATTCGCACAGTTGGCCCAAAAGGTGCCAGCAAAGCAATCCGTAAAGCAATCAGCGTTCGTCGCCCACTGTTCTTGTGGGGCCCTCCAGGCATTGGTAAGTCAGATTTGGTTAAACAAATCGGCGACACAGCAAACCGTGAAGTTATCGACATTCGTTTGCCGCTGTGGGAACCTACAGACATCAAAGGTATTCCTTTCTACAATCCAGACAAGAAGACTATGGAATGGGCGGCTCCAGCAGAACTGCCACAAGATCCAGATAGCACAGCAATCATCTTCTTGGACGAACTTAACTCCGCTCCCCCAGCAGTTCAAGCCGCGGCATACCAATTGGTTTTGAACCGCCGTGTAGGCACATACATTCTGCCTAAGGGTGTTGACATCATTGCCGCTGGTAACCGTGATGGCGATCGTGGCGTGACATTCCGTATGCCTAAGCCACTGGCTAACCGCTTCCTGCACTTGGAGATGAAGCCAGACTTTGACGACTTCCAAGAGTGGGCTGTTATGAACAAAGTCCACCCAGAAGTCATCGGCTACTTGGGCGTGGCTAAACAAGATTTGTTTGACTTTGATCCTAAGTCCGCTTCACACGCATTTGCAACTCCACGCTCATGGAGCTTCGTAAGCGATTTGGTGTCCGACGATGCTATCGATCACGATACATTGACAGACTTGATTGCTGGCGCTATTGGTGATGGCTTGGCTGTTAAGTTTATGGCGGCTCGTAAGATTGCTGGCAAACTGCCTAAGGCAATTGACATTCTTGAAGGCAAGGTTAAAGACTTGCAGGTTAAAGAAGTGTCCGCGATGTATTCCTTGACAATCTCCTTGTGCTATGAGTTGAAAGACTTGGCAGAGAAGAAAGACAAGAACTGGGATGCTAAGGCAGACAACTTCTTCCGCTACATTATGGACAACTTTGCAACTGAACTGGTTGTGATGGGTGCAAAGGTTGCTCTTACTAACTACAACTTGCCGTTGGATGCTACAAAGCTGAAGAACTTCGATGAGTTCCACAAACGCTTTGGCAAGTATGTTTTGTCGGCTATGGAGAATTAACCTCACTCCGTGGCAAGGGCGGGCAGTTTCTCAGGGCTGGCCCGCCCACCTTTTTGGTTGACGTAGAGTAGAAGTGACAGTATAATATATACATACTGAAACAAAGGAGCGACACAATGTCTTATATGGATCCAACAATAGATAAACTAACAACTGCCCGAGTTGGCTTGCTGTTGAAGCAACCGTTCTTTGGCAACATGGCAACTCGTATGAAGCTCATTGACGCTTCCGAGTGGTGCCCAACTGCCGCAACTGACGGGCGTAATTTTTACTATAACAAAGACTTCGTTAATAAGCTAGACGCTAAAGAGCTAGAGTTTTTGTTCGGACATGAGATTGGACATTGTGTGTTCGATCACTTTGGGCGTGTTGGTAGCCGTGATAAGAAGCTGTCTAACATCGCACAAGACTTCGCTGTTAATCAAATCCTTGTTGACGAGCGTGTTGGCAAGAAGATTACTAAAGTCAACATCTGTCAAGATAACAAGTATCGCGGCATGGCATGGGAAGAGATCTACGACGAGCTCTACGAGAAAGCAGAGAAGATTCCTATGGATCAATTGCTCAAGTCATTGGGCGACTTGCTAGATGAACACTTGGAACCCGATGACGGTGCTGGTAACGGCGACGAAGATAAAGATGGCGATAAGGAAGGCAAGGGTCGTCCACGCTTGAGCAAAGAGCAGATGAAAGCTGTTAAGGACGAGATCAAAGAAGCAATGATCCAAGCGGCACAAGCGGCTGGCGCTGGTAAAGTGCCCGCAGGCATTATGCGTATGATCAAAGACTTGACAGAGCCTAAGATGGACTGGCGCGAAGTATTGCGTATGAACATCCAAAGCATTATCCGCAACGATTACAGCTTCCAGCGTCCTAATCGTAAGTCGCAACACAGCGGCGCGGTCCTGCCAGGCATGAAGAACGATGAGACAGTTGAAGTGGCTGTGGCTATCGATATGTCCGGCTCCATTGGCGATGCTGATGCAAAGATCTTCCTCAGCGAAGTGAAAGGCATCATGGATCAGTATGCAGACTACAAGATTGACTTGTGGACATTTGATACACAAGTCTACGGACACACACAAATCTCGCAAGACAACGATCACGAGCTCCTGGAGTATCAACCGCAAGGTGGCGGTGGTACGGACTTTGAAGTGAATTGGGAATTCATGAAAGAGAACGATATCAATCCTAAGAAGTTCATTATGTTTACAGACGGTTACCCATGCGGTGGCTGGGGTGACGAGGACTACTGTGACACGCTGTTTATTGTTAAGGGTAGCAACAACGAATCGCCCTTCGGTCAAACAGTATTGTACGACGAGAAAGCGTAACACCTAAAGCAGAGTATGTCAACCATACTCTGCCCAAAGGCCCCGCTGCTATACGTGTGCATGTGTGCGTATAGTGGTTGACAAGCGGTACAGGTTGAAGTATAATAAGAAGCATCAACACAGTGAAAGGAGCGGCAAATGAACATAGTAAAGAGCTTACTAACAGTGGCGGCAGTCTACGCTGTATTGTTAGGTGGTTATTGGATATTTGTTAACTAAGGAGCGTGAAATGAAAGCATTCATCGCAGGAACAATCTTCGGATTAGTTATCGCAACAGTGGGCTTCAGCGGTATCGCCCGTATCTTTGACAACGGCGTAGCCAAGGTACAGACTATCTCTAAGGAGGCTGCACAATGAGTTCATTCGCTGTAGTATACGAGGATCCCTCGTACGATGCATCAGACATCGAGCCAGACTTCTACTACGACTTAGACGAAGATGGCAACTGGGTAGAAGTTAAATGTGATGCTGACGGGAACCCGATTCCACCCGAGACTGCGAGCTACAGTCCTTTTGACACGGTGAACTCGTGAGCAAACTAGAATACTACGCACGTCCCTTAGTGGCCTTTGATCCGGGTAATAAAGAGCATCGCAGATTCTATCATGAGTTCATAAAGACTAACACCTGGGGACGTTGCCCTGTGCGATTCATTTGCCCAAACGAGAGCGGCATGGACCTAGTCCGTATGATGCAAAAGCAACTCGTCGAATGGTATGTGTCGCAAGAGTTTAAGGGACGTAAGATTGTAAAGGATAAGTCCCCACGTCGCGGTAAGAAGAGTCTAGGGTTAACGCAGGGCGGCTACGACCTTACTATGTAAAGGCACCGCTGCTACGTGTGTGCGTGTAGGCAAATAGTGGTTGACAGATGATTCATTTGGACATACAATAGAGTCATAGTTAACAACAAGGAGCGACTATCATGGCATGGATGAATCAAGAGCGTAAAGCACAACTGGCACCAGCAATCAAAGCAGTCTGCACAAAGTACGGCATCAAGGTATCGTTAGCTGTACGCCATCACAGCACACTAGTCATTAACATCAAACAAGGCAAGCTGGACTTCATCGGCAACAGCAACAAAGTTTGCGCTGAGAAGTATCGCGAACGCCATAACCCATCACGTGACTACATTGACGTGAATCCTTATTGGTATCACGAGCACTTCGACGGTGACGCACTGAGCTTCATGAAAGAACTCTTCGCAGCAGCCAAGGGAGAACTGTGGTACGATAACAGCGATGCGATGACGGACTACTTCGACACAGCATACTACATCGACGTGAATGTGGGCAACTGGAACAAGCCCTACGCTCTTACAAATGTCTAAGGCCTACAAGTTCTTAATCGTGCGTCGATCCATTATCGAGGAAGGATGGTGGGTCGAAGCCGACTCAGAGGAAGAAGCTCTGGAAGCAGCCTACGATGGGGAAGTGGACAATCGTGATTGCGATCGCCGGGAATGGATCGATTACCACGATGATGAATGGACGGTTGATGATCGTGAGGACCTTTGCCCGTTGGTTAAGATGGTTAAAGAGTATGACGCCCAAACTGGTTGACATTTTGGCACAGCGGTGCTATACTGTTAACACAATGAACAAATAGGAGTTGAAATGGCAAAGGTTAATCGCACAAAATTCTACAAGTTCGTGGGCGATGTCTACGAACACTACGAGCAGGATCGCACTAGCAAAGAGCGTAGTCACACAGACTGCGGCTGGCGCCTTCGTAGCCGCAAGTATGGTGGAACAGCAACCTTCGCCAAGACTCCACTGACTGAATCCTTGGCGGATCGTCCTTGCCCAGTCAAGGAAGGTGTGCCTGGTATCTACATTCTCCGCGATAGCATCTTTCCACATGGTTTCTACATCGGCAAAGGGAAAGACATCTCGGATCGCATCTGGAAGCACGGTGTGAAGCTCGACGGCACGGATAAGTGGAACGCAGGAGTGGGCACCACAGAGTATTTCGCGAAGTACCGCAAGCTGCGCCTTGAGAAGGGCCTGACGAACTTCGACGATGTGGAGATTGCGTTCTGGTTCACGGACCGCTTCGATGAACTCGAGGATCAGCTCATGGGTGCCTATGAAGCCAAGTACGGAATGATTCCTTTCTGTAACGATACGGAAGAGTCCTTGTTCCAAGTGTGGGATATTTAATTTGGTTGACAATTTGGCTCAGTGAGCTTATACTTTAGATACTGCAACAACGCAGTGACAAATAGGAGCAGAAAATGAAACGCAACGCAACTTACACAGTTCAAGACAACTTCGAAGCAGCCAACATGACTAGCCTGCAAGGTTACATCACAACTGACTACGCAACGCTGGTTGCTACATTCGGCGAGAGCTTGGGCGGTGGCGATAAAACTACACAAGAGTGGATCCTTGTTGGTGAAGACGGCACAGTGGCTACCATTTACGACTGGAAACAATACGAGACTCCCATGCACAAATGCGAATGGCACATCGGCGGACGCGATTATAAAGCCGTCGAGCTAGTGCAGGATGCGTTGATGGGATACGCAAAACAATTGGAAAAAGTTTAACAATTTGGTTGACAAGGGCTTCGGCCCTTGTTATAATGGACACACTTTAACACAACTGGAGCACACAATGGCAACATTTCAAATCAACCTCGCAGTAAACGTCAACACAGACAATATCGACGATGCCGCAGAGATCGGAGAGAACCTTGCGAAGTTTCTCGGTATGCACTTCGAGACATCCACCCAAGGTGCGGTAACTGATGTTTACGAAGTAGTCGAAGAGGAGGAAATGTTTAATGTTTAATCCAGAATCAACTCTCGCAATGGTTGAGAACGGGATTGCCATCATCCGTGACCCAAACCGTAGCGTAGAAGAAAAGAAACGAGCCGCAGAGATCATGCGTGGTTTGATGGACAAAGTGGCAACTGAATTCAACAACTGTATTCTAGACAAGGAGCTCGCAAATGCCTAATTGGTGTAATAATAGCATCACTATCAGCCATCCTGATAAGGCAAAGATAGATGCCATCATGGCAACCGAAGGGACAGACAAAGGGGTGCTTGATACAATCATTCCTTGCCCTGCGGAACTGAACGATCCGGATCTCACAACTTGGAGTCGCGATCGTGAGGACGAGATCGAAGCCAAGAAGAAGGCAATGAAAGACAAATACGGTTACGAGAGCTGGTATGACTGGAACATTGCTCATTGGGGAACCAAGTGGGACTTGTGCGAGCCATCCCTTTCGCGTGTTGATGATAACACCGTAGTGATTGCCTGCGATACCGCCTGGAGCCCACCGATCGCAGCCTTCGAGACGATGGTTGAGAATGGCTATCAGGTTAAGGCTTATTACTTCGAAGGCGGCATGATGTTCGCCGGCGTCTGGGAGGATGGCGTGGATGAATGCTATCAAGAGTGGGGTGACTCCGAGGGTGCTCGTTATGTGTTGCCCAAAGAACTAGACGAGATGTTCTGCATCAGCGAAATGCAAGCAGAATACGAAGAAGAAGAGAAGCGTGAAGAAGAGCTTTATTGCTTTGTTGTAGAAGGTGCTGAAAAGCGTAAAGAACTCAAGATCGCAGATCCAATGGACGAATAAGGGATATAATAAGATTATGACACGAACATTTTCTTTTATATTCACCGTAGAATGCGGGGGTGAGGGCAACGCGGATCAAAACCGTGTTGAGGAACTCATGGACCTCGCAATGAAGGATCTTATCTATGACGACGAATTCATCGCCGCCCTAGACGAGAAAGAATCGGTTAAGATACAGCTGGTGCCGATTCCTAACAATTTGGTAAACCAAAACACACAAAATGGTTGACAAATTGAGCACACCAGCTGTATAATTGAAACTGTATTATCACACACACTTAGGAGAATTACATCATGGCAACTGAAAAGACTTTCACTGTAGCAGGCATTTCAACTCTCAACGGCAAGACCAAGATTCGTTTCGCGAACGACACGATGCGTATCAAGATCCTGTCAAAGAACGGACACGAGAACGTGGACCTTGTAGAACTTCCGTCAGCAATGACGAAACCAGAGATCGTAGCTCATCTTCGCTCGATTGACTTCGGGGCTAATGTCCCGGGCGCCAACGAAGCGTACAGCTTGATCCTGAAGCGCAACCCTGAGGCAGCAGCCGCAGAGTCTACTGTCGAGACGACAGCAGAAGCAGTACCTGCCTAATCCGATTCGCTCCCGGTAATAGGTAGGGCTTTTAAAGCCTCTGGGGTTCGCCCCAGGGGCTTCCTTTTGGGCTTAACCCTCTAGTATAACACACTTTTGTCCAAAGTGTCAACAAATTTATTTTTTTATTTTGAGCTAAAGTTTTGCGATCTGCTGTTATAATGTAGTTACTGCAACAACGCAGTAACGCAAATAGGAGCTAAAAATGCACAGCAAAACTTTAAACACAGTAGACGCAGACAGCAACGCATACAAAGCAGCAGTTAACGCAGCGTATCGTAATGCAGAATTGCGTAGCACTTACACAGCAGCGCAACTAAGCGCAGCGCAACAAGTAATTGACGCAGTAAGCACAGCATACAACTTTGATCGCGTGTACACTAACTATCGTAAAAAATTTATTGCAGTTAAATTTACTGCATTGCGTGTACGCGACAAAGCATTTGCAAAGCAAGTGCAACTAGCATTTGCAGATCGCAATTATAGCATAGTAAAAACAGCGCAGGGCACTGTTGTACGCATTACTAAAAAATAAAAAATAAATTGCAAGCACTGTAAAAAGTGCTTGCATTTTGGACAAACTTGCAATATAATGTAGTTACTGCAACAAGCAGTTAAACAACTAGGAGCGCAACATGCAAACAAAATACATTACTAAAGTTGACGAAGGCTACGAGCTAGAGATTGACGTTAACGAAAAATGCGGTGACTACACAGTTACGGGCATTTATATGTTTATTAACGAAGACGCAGACGAGGGCTGTGGCGACTTGGCAGTAAGCTACGACATTAGCACATTGCAAAACGATGAGACTGCACGAACAGCAGGCAGCTTGCTATTGCGTAACATGCACAGCGACGACGAAGTAACTAAAGCAATGAGCTATTTTTACTGGGATGGTGCATTTACACAACGCTTGCAACAAATACTAGCTGACTGCGGTTTTAGCGCAGACGCTTGTGCAGTAGGTACAAGCGAATGGGGTATGCAAGACGAGGGACGTGCAAGCTATGACGCATTTGACTTAGCAGACGAGATACGCAACACAATGCAAAATACTGTACTAGCGTAAAGGGTTATAGCACACACTTGCATTTTGGACAAGTGTGTGCTATACTGTTGTTTTAGTTAACAAATAGGAGCGAACATGGACACACTAACTAAAGTACGCAAGCTACAAGAAGCGGTGCATAAATTGGACTACGCAGACGCTTACGTGCAACAAGCATTAGGGGCTAGCGACTTGTGCTATGCACTACACAACAAAATAAACAATTTAGCAGATGAGTTGGAAAGTGTTATTGCACAGCTAACAGCACAAATTGGTTGACATTTTGGCTAGCTGTGCTATAATGTTTACATACTAACAAAGCAGGAGCGAATATGCAGAAAATTAAAGTAGCAGACGTACAAAGCAACAGGTACTACATTGGTGAAACGACTAGTGGTGCAACTAACGACATTTACTTAACAGACGGCGAGACAACTGTTAAGCTAGAGGACTGTTTAATTTGGGATAGCGAGAGCTTTGAGGACGAGGAGTTTTACGACATTGTAGCACAATGCAAAGCAAACGCAGACGAGATGCGTGACTTGGGCTGGAGCATTGTAGCATGACAGATTGGTTGACAGATTGGACAGCTTTGTGCTATACTGTTGTTTTAGTTAACAAATAGGAGCTTACAATGCAAAATTATACAGTGTACCTGCGCTACGACAACGTTTACGATCTGACCGGCTGCACGGCCAACAGCGCGGAGGAAGCTATTGCTAAAACACAAGCATACTATGACCAACATGCAGAATTTGCAGACACTACTGTACAAGTTTATAAAGCTGTTGTAAATTAACAACAGGGGCACTAGCATACGTTAGTGCCCACTAACTTGCCCCGCAAGGCCCCGCTGCTAGTAACACGCACACAAGCACTTGACAAAACGAGCAGAACGACAGTATAATTAAATATCGTAA
>ERZ1034365.71-NODE-71-length-50965-cov-5.454862_pt1 | contig 50965 bp, 42 predicted proteins | sample MGYA00520615_ERZ1034365 | MGnify/ENA primary metagenome ERZ1034365 (study PRJEB33736, sample SAMEA104284505) | Azolla filiculoides | biome: Urban; feature: Water surface; material: Ditch water | place: Netherlands | collected 2015-10-28 | depth 0-0.1 m ...
TTTGTTTTAACGACATCGTTTATTTGATCTTGAGTTAACACAGCTCTCATATCATAATTTTTGGGCCATCCACCATTGTCACGCTGAAAATATAAAATGTTATCCGCTATTTTTTGGTATTCGGATTCTGGATATTGTGGCTGGTTGGGAACCGGGTTTACAATATTGGTTTCGTCTTTTATGTGATACCAATGATTAACACCGTCTTGAAATGGCTTTGTGTTAATGATTGCATTAGACTGAGCATTTGTCAAAACTGAAGAAAAAACAGCTAGAATAAAGGCAAGAATTCTATAATTTATTGAAAAACTTTGCATTATAATTTATTTATGCGTTATAATTTTACAGCACCTTTAGAAACAGTGTCTCCAATGGTAGTTTTTTGAGAAAAATCCAATTTTGGCGATGAAACCAATTCAATTTTCTCGCAAGCTGCTCCATTAATGTTCACTGCTTTTGGCGAAGTCGAATTAAAATCAATGTTTTTTAAGGATACATTTTTACCATTATATATGTCAAAAATAGTGCTCTCTTTGATATCCAATTTGATGTTGCTCAATTTGATTCCGTTGGCATCAATAATTGAAAATCCTTTGTCTGCAGTTCCAATTAAGTTTGTGATTTCTATGTTTTCTAGATTCATTTCAGGCAGACCTTGTAAAAACACCGCTTGATAAGCCCCTAAAATGGTTATGTTTTTAATAGAAATATTTTTGAATTGTGGTGTTTTTTCATCCACAGGTACAAATTTAGTACTCACAGTATTTCCACCTTCGGCCAAAGTTTCGGCTATGGATTTTCCTCCATAATAAAGATCAAAAGAAATGGCTTGCGATGGAATATCGGTCATAAAAATGTCAGAGATAAAAATATTTTCTACAACACCACCGCGTCCACGGTTACTTTTGAAACGCAATCCAACGTCAGTTCCCATAAAGGAACAATTGGAAACGTGTAAATTTTTTACACCTCCAGACATTTCACTCCCTACAGTAACACCACCATGTCCGTGATAAACGATATTATTTCTAACAATTACATTTTCGCAAGGAACTCCACGATCACGACCGTCTTTGTCTTTTCCTGATTTGATACAAATAGCATCGTCACCCACATCAAAAGTAGAATTTTCGACCAATACATTTTTGCAAGATTCTACGTCTAGACCGTCACCATTTTGTGAAAACCAAGGATTACGAACGGTTAGATTTCGAATAATTAAATCTTCAATTAGCAGAGGATGAATATTCCAAGCTGGAGAATTTTGAAAAACTGGCCCGTCAAACAGGACTCTTTTACTGTTTTGAATGCTAACCAATACTGGACGAAGAAAATCGTGAATGGCTTCAAAATCTTCTTTGGTTTTTAAATCCAAACGCACATTTTGGTCTGCACCAACAGAAGCTTTCATAAATGTTTCTGAGGGATACCAGCTGTCTTTTTTTTCATTAAGTACTCCTCCAGAAGCTACAAATTTTTTCCATTGGCTTTCTGTAAGTTTGCTTTTTTTGACTTGTCTCCAAACTTCGCCTGAACCGTCCCAAACGCCTTTTCCGGTAAAAGCTATATTTTCTAGATTTTTCCCGTAAATAGGAGATATGCAACGCCACGTATTTAGTCCTTCAAAACTGGTTTCAACAAGTGGATACAAACTTTTATCGGTTGAAAATTTTATTAAAGCACCAGTTTCAGCGTGCAATTCGATGTTGCTTTTCAAAATAATGGGACCTGTAAGCCAAATTCCTGCTGGGATTACTACTTTTCCACCACCTTTTTTAGAAACGGCTGCGATGGCATCGGCAAAAGCTTTTGTGTTTAAAACTGTTCCACCATTTACAGCACCAAAATCTTTGATATTGACAGTATTTTTGGGTATTATGGGTTCTTTAACTTTAGACATTTTAAATTCAATGCCTTGGTAAGTTTCGTTAACCTTTGAATTTTGAGCTAAACTGTTATTAGACCAGCTTGTTACAACTACTGTCAAGGCGATGCATAATAAGTTAATTGGGTTTGTTTTCATTCTTATTTTTTGATTAATATTATAATTTACTTTCAATTTGAATTTGTTGCTATTTTAAATTTATTAGTTCCTTAACAATAACCAGACCGTTTTTGATATTTAACTTCAAGTTGATTGAATCTTGATTTTGTTATTATTTTCAAGGATTTACATTTTTAAGATTTAATAAATTTCTTGTTCAAATTATTCGGGAGTGATACTGATTTTATTGATAGCATTTTTAAACCAGTTTGATAAATAGTCGTGAATTTGTTCTCATTTATTGGCATACGATTTGAATTTTTAACAATGCAATCGATTACTCAAAAGTATTTAAAAAATGAGTATTTACCAATTATTATTAGATAAATTATTAATTAGTAAATTTAGTATTCAAAATAGTGTATAATTCTTAGTCAACTGCTGTATTTAGAGTTGTAGATTATGATTTTTGTGTAGATTTATTTTTTCCTAAAAATGAGTTTAATTAGGGTTACAATTCCAAAAACTAGGAATCCAATCACAAGTCCAAAGCTAAACTCTCTAACTGTTGAAGGCCATTGATTGAATAAATGATGCAGAAAATCGATGTTGTGTGCAAAGATGCCACCAGCTACTAAAATCAGCGCAATAGTGCCAATTACGGCTAAACTTTTGATTACTTTTGGTAAAGCTTGAACGAGTATGTTACCAATAAATTTGGTTATACTACGCTCTTTTGAATTCAGTCCAATAAGTTTGTATCCCAATTCGTCCATTCTAACAATCAGCGCTACAATACCGTAAACCCCTATGGTTGCTAGTATCGCGATAATAGAAACGACTACGATTTGTGAGCTAATGGATTGTCCAATTACGGTACCAAGCGCAATGATGACTATTTCTACCGATAATATAAAATCAGTTACTATAGCCGATTTTATTTTGTCTTTTTCGAGTGCCAAAATTTCTTCTTCGGTGTATTCTTGAATCTTTATTTCGGTTGAAATGTGTTTATGAGGAAAGAAATATTCGTATATTTTTTCGGCTCCTTCGTAGGCCAAGAATAGCCCACCCAATACTAAAATGATACTAATTGCCAAAGGAAAAAAAGCACTCAGAAGGAAGGCAATGGGCAAAATGATTAATTTATTGATAAATGAACCTTTAGCAATGGCTAACAACACTGGAATTTCTCTTGAGGAAATAAATCCAGATGCTTTTTCAGCATTTACAGCTAAATCATCACCCAAAATTCCAGCCGTTTTTTTGGCTGCAACCTTGCTCATTATTGCCACATCATCCATAATGGCTGCAATATCATCTAAAAGTGCGAAAAAACCTGATGCCATATAATTGTTTTAGAAACTGATTGATTTTTGAATTTTTGATAGTGCGAAAATACTATTTTTTGGTGTAAAATAGTATGGATTTTAGTAGTTTAAATGCTTGTTGTTTACCTAATTTATTATTCTAAAATTTGAATTAAATCTAAAGGATGGTTTAAAATATGTTTTGCTCCAGTGGCAATTAATTCTGATTCAGGTCTATAGCCCCATAAAACACCAACTGCCAATATAGTAGCATTAGTTGCTGTTTGCATATCAATTCCAGAATCGCCAACAAAAATCATTTCTTCGGGTTTTAATTCTAATTTTTTACAAATTTCTAAAGCTTCAAACGGGTTGGGTTTTTTAAGTGATTCGATACTCAAACCTATAACTTCAATAAAATAGTTTGGAAATAAAATGGCAACAATTTTCTTGGTGAGTTCATCGGCTTTATTAGAGAAAACACTCAGTTTTATGTTGTGAGCCTTCAGATAATCTAATAATTCGATAATGCCTTCATAATATTTTGTTTGGTGGGTACAATTCTCACGATACACTTCAATCATCAATTGGAAACAATGATCTATTTGTGTTTCGTCGTTATGAGAAGAGGGGAGTGCTTTACTAACTAAATTTCGGAGTCCGCTTCCGACAAAATATTGATAATCGTCATAACTATGAGTTGGGAAATTGAGACTTTTCAGCACGCTATTCATAGCATTTGCAATATCTTCAACCGAATTGACTAATGTTCCATCTAAATCAAAAATAATTCCTTTGTACTTCATTTTATATGGGGTTTATATTTTGGATGTGTTTTTGTTAATTTTTATTAAATTCTTAAGAATCGAACCAATTTTCGTGCAGTAAAATTAGTTAAAAATAGAGATAGAAAATGTTTGGTATTTGGAAATAATGCAGTTTTTTAGGTTACCAAATAAAACCTAAAATATTAAAAAAACCCCAAAAGAGTAGACACTATTTTGGGGTAATCTATTAAATAAAACTAAATAAATTAATTAATCTGGATTATGTTTAATTATCTCCAAATCATCATCAATAAAAGCATAGAAGACACTTTTTGTTGAGTTAATATAAGTTTAAAATAAATCGGTTTTTAATACAGCGCCGCTACTAGCATTGGTAACCAAACTTCTGTATTGTCCCAACCATTTTGATGTGATTACTTTTTTCAAAGGAACAAACTCGGATTTTCTTTTAGCGATTTCTTCCTCGCTTAAATTCACAGAAAGAATGTATTGATCTACATCAATATGAATTTCATCACCGTCTTTTAGCAATCCAATCATTCCGCCTTCGGCAGCTTCAGGGCTTACGTGTCCAATGCTTGCTCCACGGGTTGCTCCACTAAATCTACCATCGGTGATTAAGGCTACTTTTGAGCCTAGTCCCATTCCCATAATCAAGGAAGTTGGAGCTAGCATTTCTTGCATTCCTGGACCGCCTTTTGGTCCTTCATAACGAATCACAACAACATCACCAGCTTTTACCTTTCCGCTAGTAATTCCGTCAACAGCTTCTTGTTGACCATCAAAACAAACTGCAGTTCCTGTAAAAACGCGGTCTCCAGTAATTCCAGCAGTTTTGATAACAGCACCTTGTTCGGCAAGATTTCCATACAAAATAGCTAAACCTCCCACTTGAGAATATGGATTATCGATGGTGTGAATAATTGAAGTATCTTTTATGAAAGCGTCTTTTATTTTTTCTAAAATTGTTTCTCCGCTTATGGTAAGGTTATCTATAAGAATAGAATCTCCTCTTTTGGTCATTTCTTTCATTACAGCATTAACTCCTCCAGCGGTATTGATATCTTCCATGTGAACAGTGGAGAGTGATGGTGATATTTTGGCAATATGTGACACTTTTTTAGAGATGCTATTGATATCTTCTAGATTGAAATTCACATCGGCTTCTTTTGCAATAGCTAGCATGTGTAAAACGGTATTCGAACTTCCGCCCATTGCCATATCTACTGCAAATGCATTTCGTACAGCATTTTCGTTTAAGATATTTTTAAGTTTGAATTTTTTAGATAAAGCTTCGTCTTTTGCTATTTCGCAAATTCTTTTGGCAGCACTTCTATACAATTGTTCACGCTCTTTGGTCAGTGCTAAAATAGTTCCATTTCCAGGAAGCGCAATTCCCATGGCTTCCATAAGCGTGTTCATGGAGTTTGCGGTAAACATTCCAGAGCAACTTCCTCCACTTGGACAAGCATTGCACTCAATATCTTTTAGTTCTGCTTCATTTATTTGACCTGCTTCAAATTTTCCAACCGCTTCAAAAGCTGTGGCTAAGTCTATAGGCGTTCCGTCTTTGGTATATCCTTTTTTCATTGGACCACCGCTTACAAAAACAGTAGGAACATTAACTCTCAAAGCTCCCATGATCATACCTGGAACAATTTTATCACAGTTTGGAATGGCAATCATAGCATCCAATTTGTGAGCATTCATAACAGTTTCGATCGAGCTGGCTATCAGTTCTCTTGAGGGTAATGAAAATAGCATTCCGTCATGTCCCATGGCAATACCATCATCTACACCAATAGTGTTGAATTCAAAAGGAACACAGCCGTTTGCTTTGATTTCTTCTTTTATAATTTTGGCTACTCTGTCTAAAAAAAAGTGACCCGGAATGATTTCAATAAATGAATTGGCCACACCAATAAACGGTTTGTCAAAATCGGCATCGGTCAATCCTGTTGCTCTAAATAATGATCTATGGGGTGCTCTTTGATACCCTTTTTTTACTTCATCACTTCTCATGTTGTTGTTTTTATTTTTTAATATATGTACGACTTGTTTTTGTTAAAAGATTAGACAATCTTCTAGAATAACTGCAAAAGTACATAAAATCCTTAGGGGATAAAATAATAATTGTATTCAGGTTGCAAATTTAGAATTGCAAAAATATTTTTTTTTATTGAAAGGGGAGTTTCAAGTGTTTTTTAGGATAAAATTTCAGTAAGGTTTAAATTTTGGAAAATAAATTCGTTTTCAAAGAAATTATCTTCTTGAAAGGATTTCGTTAAATTTGAAATGTGATTTACCACTTCGCCAATAACTATAATGGCTGGGGAAGAAATGTGTTGATTAGCAACTATTTCGGTTATTGAGTTTATGGTTCCAACTACTTTTTTCTGACTGTTTTTTGTTCCGTTTTGAATGATGGCTATGGGCAAATTATCGGTTCGGTTGTTTTGATAAATGGTGATGATTTCGTCTAATTTGTTCATTCCCATCAAAATAACCACTGTTGCCGAAGATTTTGAAGCCAAAGTTACATCTTTGGACAATTTATGGTCAGAAGTAGTGCCCGTTATTACCCAAAAACTTTCTGAAATTCCTCTTTGTGTCAAACTAATTCCGTTGGATGCAGGAACACCTAAAGCCGATGAAATTCCCGGAACAATTGCCGTTTGTAATCCAAAACGTTGAGCATATTCAATTTCTTCGCTACCTCGACCGAAAACAAATGGGTCGCCACCTTTTAGCCTTACTACGTGTCCAAAACGTTTGGCTTGTGAAACAATAAGTTCATTGATTTGGTCTTGGCTATAAGCGTGACATCCCAATCGTTTGCCAACAAAAATGCAAGTTGCTTTGGTAGCGTAGTGTAATAATTCTTCATTTACAAGCGCATCATACAAGACTACATCAGCACTTTCAAGCGCTTTGATGGCTTTGAGAGTAATTAATTCTACATCGCCAGGACCAGCTCCCACAACGGTTAATTTTGAATTATTAGTTTGCATAATTTTCTCGTTTTAATTAAGATTATTTTAATGTTTGGTAAATGAATAATTTTAATATGATTTTAAATTAAGTAAAAATACGTATGCAAATATAATTAAAAATACGTAGTTTGACATAAAAAATTAAATAAAATTAACCCGTTGGGTGTAATTACTTGTAGTAAAACATATTGATTAGATGTTGGTCAAGATACTGTAATTCAATATCTTGATGTCGCCAAACAAACCAATATCTATGTCAAATATAGTGAAAAATCATTTTAGAGTTTTAGAAGTTATAAGTTCTTCGAATTGTGAATTGGAAAATAAATCAGATGTTGGAAGAAAGTAAAAAATGTCAGATTTAGAAATAGTTGCATTGAGTTTGACGGCTAAATTTATGTCTGTTGATAGTGAAAACTCCTTGTTTAAAGAGATAAATTGAGAACAAATTTCCAATTTAATTGTACGAAGTCAGTTTAATAAAAGAAGACGAAAATTGTTTTTCTTTTTAGAAGAAGTAAGAACAAAATTAGCATCTCGGTTTTTAGAATTTGAAGATTATTTTATTGAGGATAGTATGCCGTTGGAGATTTGTAAATTTGCTCGTCATAGGAGAATTAAAATCTGTAAAAACGATTTTGAAACTGCTCCTTAAAAGGGTTTTGTACTTCTCAAAACAACTGGTTTTACGGATATAAATTGCACGGGGTTTGTTCTATAAATGGAATTTTTCATTCAGTAGATATTACAAAAGCAGAAGTTAATGATATTCATTTTTTAAAGAACATAAAACATCAAATGTCTGATTGTGTGATTCTTGTAGGTAGAGGTTACTTGTCGCAAAGCATTTAATTGGATTTGTTTCATAAGGTAAAATTAAGATTATTTCTTAACTTTCTCTGATAACTAAGTTAGCATGTCCAGGAGCTGAAAAGGAAGCTTTAGATTAATTAAAAATAGAATTTTTCTATCATTGGATTCTTTTTCTAATTAAATTTATTAGATAAATATTGTTAATTTTTTGCCAAAAAAGTTAGATTAAATTTGTTATTTTGCATTTCAATAGCATAAAATCAGATTCTTTACTGTATTCTGTTTTTTAGTTTTATAATTTAACATGAGACAATATGACGAAAATTACCTTTCCATTTCCAAAAGTATTTCTACTTAGTTTTTTCTTTATATTTTTTTCTACAAATTTTTTGTGGTCACAACAACGTCCTAAGATTGGTTTAGTTTTAAGCGGAGGTGGGGCAAAAGGTATTGCTCATATTGGAGTTCTTAAAGCTATTGATAGTGCGGGACTAAAAATTGATTATGTTACCGGAACTAGTATGGGCAGTATCATTGGAGGTATGTATTCTATTGGTTACTCTGGAAATGAGATAGAAAAAATCACCAAAAAACTAAATTGGGATGAATTATTGAGCGGAAAACCCATTTATAAATATGTTGGAATTGACGAAAAAGACGAATTTGGGCAGTATTCAGCCGAAGTAGGTATAAAAAAAGGAAAGTTACAAATTGGTACAGGATTGATTGATTCTCAAGAATTAATGCTTGTTTTAAACAGGATTTTTTTACCAGCCTATAACATCAAAGATTTCTCTAAATTCAATATTCCGTTTAAATGTATTGCAACTGATTTATCTAATGGAAAAGCGGTTGTGATTTCAGATGGCGATATTGTAAAAGCGGTACGTTCAAGTATGGCAATTCCTAGTGTTTTTACAGCCGTTGACCATCAAAAGACAAAACTCGTGGATGGTGGAATTGTTAGGAACTTTCCAGTCAAAGATATTAAAGAGATGGGAGCCAATATTGTAATTGGAGTAAACCTTTTTACAGGGCTTCCAGATATTGAAAAACTCGAAAATGTATTAGATGTTTTTTATCAAATAACGCAATATCGCGATGCCGATGATTTAGTCGAAGAAAAAAAATTGTGTAATCTTGTTATTGAACCTAATTTAGAAAAATATAGCGCAGGAAGTTTTGATGCTACAGATTCGATTATGGATATTGGAAATGCTGTTGGAAAATTATATTATCCCTATTTTAAGAAATTGGCCGATTCATTAAATGCAAAATATCCTGTAAAATACGACCCTTACAACAGATTGCCAAAAGTAGAAAACATTATTATTGATGATATTGGATATGTTGGAATTGAAAAAACAAGTGAAACCTTATTACTTCAAAAACTAGGTATTCAATTGGGTAAATCATATACTCCAAAACAAATTAATGATGGATTTCGAAAAGCATTCGCTAGTCGATATTATGATAATATCCATTATACATTAGAACCAACATCAGAAGGGCACGCCAAGTTGATTTGTATAGTAAAAGAAAAAGCTGTAAACCAAATAAAAGTAGGCTTATCATTCCATTCCTTCACAGGAGCAGCTCTTTTATTCAATTTTACTGCTAGAGATTTGTTGTTAAATAAATCTAGAACTATGGCCAAATTAGCTATAGGTGAAAATTTTAGAGTTTTACTAGAACACAAACAAATTTTTGGACCAAAAGCCAATAATTTTTTTAATCTTAGTTTAGAAAAACAAAATCTTCCTTTATACATATATGATGGAAGTAGAATTTTAAAGGAATATGAAATTGGATATGGTCAAATCGATATCAATTATTCCAGAGCCTTTAATAATTGGAGCTTAACTTCTGGAATGAATTACCAAAGTAATAATTTTGGACCAGTAGTGGTAGAATCTGAGACTTATAAAGGAAAAATAAAGTACTTTTTTGCTTATTTATCAGCAGAATCAAATACGACCGATAGGGTAAATTTTCCAACTCAAGGTCATTTGTTTTTTGCTCAAGCAGGAATTGTTTTTGATAGAAAAGCAAATGTAGATTTGACAAATCTAGATGGTTCCTCTCAGGATATTTCTTTTCTTGTAAGACAGCAACAGTTTTACAGATTTATTATAAATTTTTCAAAGTTTAATTCTTTAAGCAAAAAAATGGTGTTGTTTTACAATCTACAAACTAGTATTGCACCTGAATCTAATGGTTTTATTGTTGATAATTTTTATCTAGGGGGGATTCAGCAATTATTTAGACAACAAGTAGCTTTTGCTGGACTTAATGAAGAGCAAATAAATTCAACATCTATTGCAACTGGATTACTTGGATTACAATATAATTTTGTTAGTAATTTATTTTTAACAGGAAGAGCAAATACTGGAATCTATGATTTTAGTAATAAAAATAAAACATGGGATTCTAATGCTGTTAAAAATATTAATGGTTTTTCTTTGGGAATAGGGTGTAATTTAAGCATGATGCCTATAGAATTAAATGCCATGTATTCTCCAGAAATTGGAAAAGTTTATACTCACATAAAATTGGGATTCGTGTTTTAAAAACTAAGGATTTTTAACTATTTTTATTATGATTAAATCATATTATTTTGTCCAATATAATTTACGAAAAATATTTTATTTGTTATGAAAAGGAACTCAAATTGTATTTTGTTAAACAAAATTTCTTACTTTTGATATATTTTTTATAAAAAAACTAACTTTAACTTAAAAACAAAAAATATGAAAAAATTAGTACTTATTGCTGGAATCTTTTTATGTGCGTTTGGAGCAAAAGCCCAAAACCAAGGAGATATTAGTCTAGATTTATATGGTGGTTATACTTTTCAAGACAAGATTTATGCAGATGCAGCTTATGTAGCTGTTAAGGATGGTTTTCAATATGGTGCTGGTATTGAGTTTTATGCAAGAAGTACTAAATCAATTGAATTGAAATATCTTAGAATGGACACTAAAACGCCTATTTATAGATTTAATGGAGTACAACTTAATTCAGGTGATGATAGTTCAGCTATAAATTATGTTTTGATTGCTGGAAATAATTATTTTCCAACTGGAAATCCTAAAGTTCTTCCTTTTGCAGGTTTAGGTTTAGGAGTAGGATGGGCATCTGGAGATCAAAGTACTTCAGCACGATTTGCTTGGGATTTAAAGGCAGGTGTTAAAATTAAAACTTCGGATTCAGTTTCTTTAAAATTACAAGCTTATTTCCAAACAATCTGGGCTAGCTATGGTTCTGATGCTGTTTTCTATCCAGGTTATGGAACGGTTTATTATCCTAGCGATGCTTCACTTTACCAATTCGGATTGGGAGCTGCCATTTCTTTTGATTTCAAACACTAAAATAATCAAACAAATTAAAACCGCATTATCTAACTTGATATGCGGTTTTTTTTGTTCCTAGTTTCTTCTGCTGTCGAATTTATTATTTCAATGAGGGGAATTCCAACCATGCGATATCAGGGCGATATTGCTGCTTTGGATGAAACAGAGTGGAGATGGGATTTCACCAATCGTCATAGTTTAGTTACATTTGCCGGTACAGCCAAAGTATTTGATAGTGGTGATACATTTAGAAATTCATCTTGGAGAGTTTCAGGCAGAGCTGGTTGTAGATATCTATTAGCTAGAAAACTGAAACTTAGAGCAGGAATTGATGTTGCCAGAGGTCCAGAAGAATGGGCATATTATATCGTTTTTGGAACAAATTGGGTTAAGTAAATAGGCTCAATTATTATAGTTTTTTGATTTTAAAAATGAATAGTATCTAGTAAAATAAATGGGGATAAAAAATACAAATCAATTCTTTAGTAATATCAAAAAATGGCTGACAATGTTCATCAGTTTTTATTGTATTTCTGTTTTTAGCCAAGATCTAGAACCACGAGCATATGCCAGCGTTCCTAAAGGAATGAATGTCTTGGCTGTTGGATATGGTTTTATTAAAGGAAATGTGCTTACAGATCCATCATTGCCAATTAATGATTTTATAATTAATACTCAAAGTTTAGGGGTAAATTATATTCACAGTTTTGCTATTTCAAAAAAACTAGCCAGAGTTCAAGTGTCACTTCCGTTTGCTGATATGCGGGGAAGAATGACGCAAAATGGAGAAGAAATCACGGGTTCTCGTTCTGGTATGGCTGATATGCGCATTCGTTTTGGAATTAATTTAACGGGGCCACCAGCTCAAGAAAGAAAAGATTTTAAACCTAATAAGGAAAAAGCTGTTTTAGGGGTGAGTTTTGTGACTTCTATTCCAACAGGACGCTACTATGAAGATAAAAAAATAAATCTTGGCAGCAATCGTTGGGCATTTAAACCTGAAATTGGTGTTTCTAGAAAGTTCAAAAACGTTTATGCAGAAGCTTATTTAGGCACTTGGTTTTATGTTAATAATACAGAATATTTGACCAATAAAGTATTAAAACAAAACCCGACCCTAACTTTACAAGCTCATGCTAGCTATTATTTTAAAAACCAAATGTGGGTTGGTTTAAACACTAATTGGTATAAAGTTGGAAAAACAACAATTGACGGACAAATTTCAAATGATGTTTTGAATGATTGGAGAGTTGGTGCCACTTATTCGGTTCCAATTGCAAAAGCTCATACTTTGAGATTGCAGTTTCACACAGGGCTAATGTCTAATTTAGGACTCAATTATGATTCAATTACACTAGCTTATCAATATATTTTCTTTTAAAAAAAATAATTTTCAGTTCAATTTCATATTGTAACTTAAATTCAATTTTAGATGCTATTTTTACATTTGTTAAATGATTAAAATGTACTGTTAACAATTTTAAATATTATAGAATATGAAAACTAAATTCAATTGCAGCTTAATTAGTATTTTATGCATTACTCTATTTTCTTTTGCCACAGGATTTGCACAAGAGAAAACTAAAAAACAAATAAAGGAAGAACAAAAATTAGAAAAGCAAAAGCAAATTGCTCTTTTAATCGAATCTAAAGAATTTGTTTTTTCGGCTACTAGAATGTCGCCACAAGGAGCGAGGATCGTAAATTTAACATCAGATTATACTGTTGAATATCATCCTGATTTAATTAAAAGTTATTTGCCTTTTGCTGGTAGAGGTTATAGTGGAATTGGATATGGAGGCGATGATGGAATGAAATTTGAAGGGAAACCTACTGTTTATACTGTCGAAAAAACAAAAAAAGCCTATGTCATTAAAACAGATGTTAAAGGAAAACAGGATTCGTTTTCTATGATGTTGACTGTTTATTTTGAGGGCTCAGCAACTCTTTCTATCAACAGTAATCATAGAAGTTCAATATCTTATGATGGAGATATTCAGGTGTTTAAAAAGGTTACAAATACGGAAAAATAATTTAAATTGTTATTAGTAGGACGGTAAATACTAATTAAAATTTTGGTTTAAAAGAATTAAAATGTATAAAAAATCCTTTGTTTTAGTATTGATCTCCATAGTACTACTTGTTGTATTTAGAGTATTTATTGTAGATAGTTGTACCTCAAAATATATTAAATATTCAGACATCACATCGCAATCTTCAGCTTATGTTGGCGATCAATCTTGCAAGAAATGTCACTCTATCGAATTTAAAGAGTGGAAACATTCAGACCATTATATGTCTATGTTGCCTCCAAACGATTCGACCGTTAAAGGAGATTTTAACAATGTTACTTTTTCAGCAGACGGTGTCAATAGTCGTTTCTATAAAAAAGGAGCTAAATTCTATATCAATACCGAAGGTGATGATGGTAAAAATCACGATTTTGAAGTAAAATACATTTTTGGCTACAAACCCTTACAGCAATATTTAGTACAATTTCCGGGTGGTAAAATGCAAGTTCCGAGATTGAGTTGGGATGTCAATAAAAAGAAATGGTTCAACCAATATGCAGGACAAAAAATTCCTTCGCACGATTGGTTGCATTGGACTGGAAATGCTCAAAACTGGAATACAATGTGTGCTTCCTGTCATTCTACAAATCTTAGGAAGAATTATGATATTAAAACTGATACTTATAAAACAAGTTACAGCATCATCAATGTAAGTTGTGAAAGCTGTCACGGAGGTGGAAAAAACCATGTCGATTTTATAAATGGTGATTATAAATCTGGAACGAAAGTAGCTGGAAGTTTCATGAAATTGGCCAAAAATTCTAAACAAACAGAAGAGCTAAATACTTGCGCACCTTGTCATGCAAGAGTTTCAGAATTGAGTGGTTCTCACATTGATAGTAAGGAAATTATGGATAATTATATCCCACAAATTCCTGACACCGAAAACTATCATGCTGATGGACAAGTAGATGATGAAGATTATATTTATACATCTTTTTTGCAAAGTAGAATGTTTCACAAAGGTGTTACTTGCAGCACTTGTCATAATCCACATTCTGCAAAACTTAAACGCACGGGTAATCAAACTTGTACGCTGTGCCATGTTCCTACAAAATATGATGTTCCAAAGCATACTTTTCACAAAAAAGGAACTCCAGCTGCCGAATGTAAAAACTGTCATATGCCAGGCAAATATTATATGGGAAATGATTACCGTCACGATCATAGTTTTAGAGTGCCTAGACCCGATTTGTCTGTAAAATATGGAACTCCAAATGCTTGTAGTAACTGTCATAAAGACAAATCAGAGAAAGTTTTGGCCGATGCAATTGTAAAATGGTATGGTCCTAAAAGAAAATATCATTTTGCCGAAGATTTGATTCCTGGAAGTAAGCAGGATGCCAATAGTGAAAAACATTTAACCAAACTCATTAGCAATCAATTTGTGCCTAAAATAATCAAAGCTACAGCTACTTTTTATTTAGCCAATATTCAAACAGAAACCAGTTTGAATACACTTTTGGCTCGATTAGCAAGCAAGGAAGCACAAATTAGGTATCGCGCACTAAGAAGTTTAGCATCCTTTCCTTCAGATCGTTGGATAGAAGTAGTTGGCCCATTGCTTTCAGACAAAGTTAGGTCAGTTCGAATTGCTGCTGCCGATCTTTATATTACAATTCCAAGAGAACAACTGCCCTCACAATATGAAAAAGCATTTTCGTTAGCGCAAATCGAATTAGAAAAATCATTGCGGTATCAAACTGATTTTTCGACTGGAAATGTAATGTTAGCCGATTATTATTTAAAATTGAAAGATTATGATAATGCCGAAAAATTTTATTTGCGAGGTTTAAAAAAAGACAGCAATATGAATTATGCTTTGCTCAATTTATCGGCTGCATATAATTCGCAAGGTAAAAATATGCAAGCATTGCAAGCATTAGAATTAGCTTTGAAAAATGATTCTAAAAATGATCGAATATATTACAATATGGCTTTGTTGCACAATGAAATGAATAATATTCCAGCTGCTGAAAAGGCTTTTGCAAAAGCAGTTGAATTGAAATCATCAAATCCAAGAGTCTATTATAATTATGGATTACTATTGAGCCAAAGCAAAAAAAATAAAGAAGCTGAAGCTGTTTTGCTTAAAGGAATAGCTATAAACCCATCATTTCCTGATTTGTATTATGCGCTAACTTATGTCTATATACAAACCAATAATAAGCTGAAAGCGGTGCAAACAGGTATGAAATTGAAACAATTAGACCCTACTAATCCAAACTATCAAGAAATGTTTAAAAATTTTGGAATATAATTGAAAGTTGATTTTTTTTATTAACTTTATGATAATCAATATAAAAGGGGATGGTGTTAATTAATTATTTTTTTATTAATTTCAAAAGGATAATTTTTTTTTGTGAATTTGGATTTATACATTTACTCATTATTAACATAAATAAACTCTTATGAAAAAAACTTACTTTAAACAGATTAAAAGTCTATTGTTTTTTTCGGTTGTTTTTGTGCTATTTTCATTAAACGCAAATGCACAAACATCGGAAAGTGTTGAAAAACAAGAAAAAGAGTTTAAAAACACTATACATTTCAACATAACAAACCCATTAATTTTTGGTGGGAAATCGTTAATTTTTGGTTACGAAAGAGTGTTGAAAAACAATCAAACTTTTTCTATTAATATTGGTCAAGCTGGTCTTCCATCCTTTAATTTTGTGAATGATGCTGAGTTCAAATCCAATACAATTCTCAGCGAAGGAGGATTTCATCTTTCAGGAGATTATCGTTTTTATTTGTCTAAATTAAACAAATATAATGCTCCGAGAGGCGTTTATATTGGCCCCTATATTTCGTACAATACATTTGACAAAAAGCATTCTTGGCAATATCAACCTGATGATGCTGCAAGTCTTACAACGGTTGAATCGGATATGAATATTAAAATAAATCAAATTGGTTTTCAATTAGGATATCAATTTGTTTTTTGGAAGCGATTTTCTGTAGATATGATTCTAATTGGTCCAGGAATTGCAACCTATAAAATTAAAGCAGATATTGGAGGAAATTTATCAGACGAAGACCGACAAAAATTCTTAGATAAATTGAATGAGGCTTTAAAAGACAAATTTCCAGGATATGATGGACTTGATTTAGATGGTGAATTTCAAAAGAATGGAACTGTTTCGACCACAAGTTTTGGTTATAGATATATGATTCAAATAGGATATAGATTTTAAATAAAATAGAAACAATAAATAGTTACTAACAAATATTAAAACAATTATGAAAATCAAATTATTATTATCCGCATTGGCAATTAGTTTATTAGTTGGATGTAGTCCATCAACTCAAATTGTCAAAACTTGGTCTGATCCATCCTTGAATGCAGGATCTGTTAAGGCATATGACAAAGTTTTAGTAATTGCTCAATTAAAAGATGATTCTTCCAGAAGAATTGCCGAAGATAAAATTGTTGCTTCTTCGCCTAAAGGTAACTTTATAGCTTCCTACAATTATTTAAAACCAGATCAACAAGACCAAAATTTAGTTGTTGCTGATTTATTGAAAGATGGTATAGAAGCTATTATTTTAATGCGTTTGACAGATATTACTAAAACTACTGATTATGTTCAAGGCACCGCTTATTATGGTGGTTGGGGCTATGGTGGTGGATATTATGGAGGTTATAGAGGCTGGGGATACGGAGGTAGTATTTATGGTACTCCAGGATATTATGAAGAAAATAAAACGTATTATGTTGAAACCAATATTTATGACGTAAAATCGAATAAATTATTATGGTCAGGAACAACTTCAACACTGAATCCTAGTAAAACAAATGAAGCTATAGACGGAATTATTGCTGCAGTTAAAACGGAATTGAATAACAAAGGACTTATTAAAAAGGAAGAAGTTAAAAAATAATTCCCTTTTCTAACTTGAATAAACAGATTATAAAGCAACAATTATTGCTTTATAATCTGTTTTCTTTTGTAATAATTCATTCAATTTTCAAAAGTATTTTTTTTAATGATTTATGAAAAAATAAAGAAACTTTCCTTTATGAACTATACCTGTTTTTTAGCTTTAAAATTATAAATTTGCAGTATGAATAAAAAAGGAATAATTAGTTTTAGTCTAATATTTATTGTTTGGGTACAATTTAGCATCAAAGCCCAAAATTTGGGTGATTCAATAAAACCATGCCCAATAAAATCACTACCAGAACTTTTTAAAAAGAAAGATTCGGTTCTTATAGTAAAACCTCAAAAAAACAACTTTTTTCTTATTATTCCAATAATTGGTTCGCAACCTGCAACGGGATTTTCATACGGTTTCGTGACCCAATATACTTTCAAAGGGAAAAAGAGGGATGATAAATATTCGTCTATTAATCTCGGAGCAACATTCACCGAAAAAAAGCAGCTGCTTCTCAATTTCAAAAATAGTGTGATGCTAAAAAATAATAATATTTATCTTAGTGGTGATTGGCGTTTTTATATTTTTTCACAACCCAATTATGGCTTAGGAACTGATATTATTCCTCGCGTTTCTAAAGATGACGAGTTTGATTTGAATACTCTGAAAGAGCCTATGAATTATAATTATTTTAAATTTCATCAAACAGCTTCTTGGGAAATGAAAGATAATTATTACGTTGGCGCAGGAGTTCATTTAGATTGGTACACCACAATAACCGATGAGAATCTTGATATTGCCAACGGTAAATATACCAATCATTACAATTATAGTCAAAAGTATGACTTCAATGAAAATGAATATTTTGTGAATGGATTAAGTCTTAATTTATTATACGACTCCCGAGATAATCAGATAAATACACACCAAGGGATGTTTGCTAATATCAATTATCGATTCAATCCAGCCATAACAAATAGTCAGCATCCAAGTCAAGTGCTTTTTATGGAATATCGTTATTTTTTGCCTTTAAGCAAACATAATGAGCAACACGTTTTCAGTCTGTGGGCAACAGGACAGTTTGTTGTAGCAGGAACGGTTCCTTATTTAAATTTACCCTCAATTGGCTGGGATCAAAGGAGTAGGAGCGGAAAGGGTTATACTCAAGGACTATTTCGTGGACAAAAAATGGTGTATCTTGAAACCGAATATCGATTTCCAATCACTTGCAATCAGCTAATTAGTGGAACTTTATTTGCCAATTTCACTTCGGCTAGCGATAAAGATCGTGACATTAAATTGTTTCAATATATTCAGCCTGCGGTTGGAGTAGGGTTGCGAATTTTAATTGACAAAGCTACCCGAACTAATCTAATTTTTAATTATGCTTGGGGACGCCATTCTAAAGCTTTTTATCTAAATGCTGGTGAATCTTTTTAAAATTAAAACATTCTTATTTTTAGTGATTTAAACACTCCGGTTACTTCTAATTATAAATACTAATAGTTGATAAATATAAAGGCTAAATTGTATATTTGTATAGAAATAATAATTATTTTTGAAGTAAATTAACAAAATAACAATTACAAAAGGTATCATTATGAAAAAAGTATTTTTAATCTTATTAGTGGCTGTTACAACGGGTGTTTTTGCTCAAACATCTGACAAAGAAGATCTTGAAGTAATTCAAGGCATTTACGGAAAATCTAAAAAAGAATTAGCTGTAGCTTATATGGCAATTCCAGAAGCACAAAGTGCTGCATTTTGGAAAACATATGATGAATTCGAAACGGAACGCAAAGCATTAGGAAAAGCTAAAGTAGCCATCATCAATGATTATGCGAGCAATTATGCGGGGCTTACTGATGAAAGTGCTGATAAAATTGCAAAGGAAAGCCTAAAAAACAATGCTGACTACCAAAAATTACTATCAAAATATTATGGTAAATACAAAAAAGTAGTTGGAGCTGTTAGTGCTGCAAAAATAATTCAGTTTGAAAATTACATGCAAACCACAGTTAATTCTGAAATGCAGGAAGTAATTCCATTTATTGGTGAAATGGAAGCAATAAAAACAAAATAACTAGATTTCAATTAATATAAAACGTAGTGAATTTAGTTTGCTACGTTTTTTTTATATAGTTATTGAACATTTGGTATTTCATTATTATTCAAACCACATAACATTTTTATTATGAAAAAAATAGTTTCAATTCTAATCCTTACAGGCTTGACTTTTATAGCTTGTAAATCAAATCAATCAGCAATGAAAACCTCAAAATCTTTAGAAGGAAATTGGGAATTGAATTATATTTCGGGGCCAAGAATTGCCTTTAATGGATTATATCCCAACAAAAAGCCCACAATTTCTTTCGATTTGAAAGAAAATAAAGTTTCTGGAAACAATGGATGTAATCAATATTTTGGAAAACTTCAAGTTGATGGTAATAAGATTAATTTTAAAGATTCAAAAATGGGAATGTCAATGATGGCTTGTCAAGGCAATGGTGATCAAGTTTTTATGAATACTTTAGAAAAAATTGATTCCTATTCTATTTCTGAAGATGGGAAAACATTAAATTTTATTATGGGAGACATTGCCATGATGCGCTTTGAAAAGAAACAATAATTAATTCCACTGATAAAATGAATCACTTAAAGAAGATAATAGTGCTAGCATTGGTTTTTAGTTGTAAAACAATGGTCGCCCAATCGCCAATTGATTTCAACAAGATAAAAGAACTTTCGAATGCTGATGATGCTCGTTTGGTATCTATTTTCAAGGATATTCATGAAAATCCAGAATTGGGATTTATGGAAACCCGAACAGCCGCCATTGTAGCCAAAGAATTGAAAGCCTTGGGTTATACTATGATGACTGGAATTGGTATCACTGGAGTGGTTGGGATTTTAAAAAACGGAGAAGGTCCCATTGTAATGTACCGCGCTGATATGGACTGCAATTCCGTTGTGGAAACCACAGGCTTGCCCTATGCCAGCAAAAAAACCGCCAAAAAAGCCGATGGTATCGAGGTTCCTGTAATGCATGCTTGCGGTCACGATGCTCATACCACTTGGATGTTAGGCATTGCCAAAAATATGGTCGCCTTAAAAAGCCAATGGAAAGGCACTTTGATAATGATAGGTCAACCAGCAGAAGAACCCGGAGGTGGAGCAGCAGCAATGGAAGCCGAAATGTATAAAAAAGGAGTTCCAGAACCGGATTATTTATTAGGAATGCACACCGCACCTTTGCCTACAGGCTATTATTTGAATGAAGCGGGACCTCGTATGGCCGGAGCAGACCAATTTGACGTGACTTTTTATGGAAAAGGTGGTCATGGTTCATCGCCACACGAGGCGATTGACCCAATCGTTATGGCTGCCAACGCAATTTTGCAATACCAAACGGTTATTAGTAGAAACAATGATCCACAAGCGCCAGCAGTGGTTACCGTTGGTGCTGTTCAAGCAGGAATTGACAATAATGTGATTCCGGCTTCGGCAACTTTAAAACTCAATACTCGGTTTTTTAATTATACCGTGAGAGACTCCATTTTAAGCCGTATCGAAAGAATAAATAAAGGAATTGCTATTGCCAATGGTTTACCAAAAGCATTATACCCAACGATTACTATGAAAGGAAGGGTATCTCCCTTGACTAACGACAAAGCGATGGTCAATAAAATAAATGGGGTTCTTGAAAAATTAGTGGGTCCAGGAAAAAACATAAAAGGGCTTCCAGCAGTTATGGGCTCAGAAGATTTTCAGCATTTGGTGATTAATAATAAAAAGACCGTCTATGATTATTTTCTCGTAGGCGTTGCCAGTGCGGAAGATACTGCCAAAGCCAAAAAAGAAGGCAAAATGTTTCCCTATTTTAACCACAATGGCGATTTCAAAGTAGATTTGAAAGCGATTCCTTTTGGAACTACATTAGGAACCACAGCATTGTTAGAATTGTTTAGAAAGTAATATTTAAATCTTTTTATAAATAGTTTGCTAAGTTCAAACATATAATTTTTAAAATCATGAAAAATAAATTAATTCTAGTAGTCTTCTTTTCATTACTCTTTATAAATTGTAAAAAAGAAGTAAAAAAAGCAGAATTTAAAACCGATACAATTGCAAAAGTTCCTGTAAAAGTTCCAGCAGATTCTCATAATTCTCAAAATTCTTTAGACTGGCAAGGAACTTACAAAGGCATAACACCTTGTGCTGATTGTGAAGGAATTGAAACCGAGATTACGTTGAATACAGATTTAACATTTGTAATCAAAACAAAATACCTTGGCAAAGGAGATGGAAAAATATTTGAGGAAAAAGGTGTTTTTTCTTGGGACAAAACAGGAGGAATAATTTATTTGGATTGTTTGAAAAACAGACCAAATCAGTACAAAGTTGGAGAAAATCAACTAATTCAACTGGATATGGAAGGACATGTGATAAGTGGAAGTTTGGCTGAGAAATATATTTTAAAAAAATAAGAACCTTTTATTTAAAATTATGAAAAAACCTTTTTTATCCAAGTTAAAAGATGTATTCTCTGCGGATGGTAGAAAAAATAAATCAGCTGTAGCTAATGGTATTCTTTTGGTTTTTACCTTAATTGCCATTTTTATACTCCCTATTTTTCCGAGAGAAAGTATCAACTTTTTTTACAATGTGACTATAACTGGAATTTTTGTATTTGCTGTTTTTGCGCTTAAAAAACATCATCTTTTTTTTGTATATAGTGCTTTTTTTCTCTCTTTTTTGGTTTGGATTTCATTCATTAGTAATTACAATTTGTTGAAAATTGGATTTCGATTTCTCAATTTCATATTTCTGTTATTCCTTGTTGCTAGTTTAATAGGTCAAATTTCATCTACAGCTACGGTAACTGTCAAAGTAATTGTAGATTCTATAACGGGTTATTTTTTATTAGGTTTTGCTTTTAGTCTTGTTGTAGTACTTGTTTCAGTTACTTTTCCAAATGCTTATAATGTGAGTTTTTCTGAACGATTAGATTCAGGAATGGTAGAGCCCATACAGGATAATATTTATTATACTTTTATGACTTTTACCACAACAGGCTATGGCGATGTTGTTCCTACTCATCCTGTATCAAAATCATTAGCTGTTTTGATTAGTGCTTCTGGACAACTTTATGTTGATATAATCATTGCGATGTTAATAGGGAAGTATGCTAGTGCTCCTTCAAAGTCAAAATAATGAGTTCTTTCTAATTTCTGACAGTTTTAAGAATTATTTTTTGTGGATTCCGTCACCAAATCATCCACCGAAACAAAGCGGCTAATGTGTCCGAGTAGCTCTTCTAAATTTTCAGAGCGCATTATATCACGCACTTCAGAACGGGCTTCGGCAATTTTCAGAGCTATGTTTTTTGCTTTCAAATCGTTAAATAGATTTTTTAAAAACCGTGTTCCTGAAATATCAACAAGCGGAGAGGAATTCAAATCTATTATTACGGTTTTTATAGCATTAGTTTCTCCATTAATTTTTGCCCAAATTTGTTCTTTGATGTTTTCAACATTAAAATAAAGGATAGAGGATTCAATTCTAACAATCAAAACCCCCTTGATGCTTTCATTGTCTGGGTGGCGTTCTAAATCAGAATACCGTTTGGTTCCCGGTATTCTTCCTAAAAAGGCCACATTGGGTTTTGAAGTAGCTTTTAGCAATATCAATAAAGTGAATATTGCTGCTAGTAATACTCCTGTCAAGATTCCCCAAATGAGTACACCAACAAGAGCAATCATTGCAATATAAAATTCTTGTTTATTGATTTTATATAAATGCTTCATTTCTTTTAAATCGAATAATCCTCGAATGGCCACGAGCACAATTGAGGCAAGAATTACGGATGGTAAATATTGTAACATTTCTGTCAAAAACAGAAGACAAAAAGCAATTGTGGCTGAGGCAAACACTAAGGATAAAGGCGTTTTGGCTCCGGCTGCATCATTAACAGCAGATTGTGATAATCCTCCTGCAACAGGATATCCTTGACCTAAGGCAACGGCTGCATTGGCAACACCAAGAGCTAGTAATTCCTGTCGGTTGTTAATGAAATAACCATTTTTTTGCGCCAGTGTTCTTGCTGCCGAAACACTTTCGATATAAGACAAAAGAAAACAAGCAGTCGCAAGGGGAAGTACGCCATCAACATCTCTAATGCGAAGGGTCGGTAAATGAAATTCGGGAAGGCCAGAAGGGATTATACCAACGGTAGTAATGTTTTGAGCACCCAATGATGTTGAAAGTATGAGAACTATAGAAATAATTACTATCAAAATAGCAATGGGTTTTCCAGGCATCATTTTTTCGCCAAAAATTAGAATTATAATGGCAACAATTCCAAAAATTAGCACAGTAATATTGGTTTCTGAAAGTTGCTGTAGGAGTGTAATAATGCGGTCTATGAAATTTTCGCCTCCACCTTTCACACCAAATAATTTGGGCAATTGTGTTAATCCAATGGTCAATGCTGCACCCGCTTTGAAGCCTACCAAAACGGTTTCGCTAATAAAATTAATGATGCCATTCAATCTCAATAAATAAGCAAGAATGGCTAGACCCGCAAAGACTAATGCCGTTAATGAAGCAATATCAGCCCATCGTTGCACATCTCCGTTTGCCATACCAGCAATTGTTGTTCCAATAACTAAAGAAATTGCCGAAGTGGGACCAATCGCCAATTGTTTACTAGTGCCCAGCATTGCATAAAATAGTCCACCAACAAGGTAGCCGTAAACTCCATATTGAGGAGGTAATCCTGCTAGTGTTGCATAGGCCAATGAGACAGGAATACCATAGGCCGCTAAAGTTATTCCAGCGATTAAGTCTTTTTTTGCTAATGATTTAGAATACCCTTTGAGCCAGTCAATAGGAGGGAATAGATCACTTGATAATTTCATAAATGAAATAAATAAATAAATTATTTTTCCTCTAATAAAGCTTTTTTTACAGCTTGTAATTCAGCTAATTTTTCAGCACTCACAGTAGGATACTCTAATTCCATTTCATCTAATGCGGTAATAATAGCCGATGCGATAGCAATTCTAGCATAGGATTTATTGTCAGCAGGAATGACATACCAAGGTGATTTTTCGGTCGAGGTATTTTTGATTAACTCTTCATAGGCAAACATGTAATCATCCCAAAAACCTCGTTCTTTGGCATCGGCGGCACTAAATTTCCAATTTTTATCTGGATTATCAACGCGTTCTATAAAGCGTTCTTTTTGTTCTTTTTTGGATACATTTAGAAAAAATTTGATAACAACAGTTCCATTTCTATTTAAATATTTTTCGAAATTACGAATATCCTGAAACCGATCTTCCCAAATGTCCTTGGTAATTAATTTTTCGGGAAGTTTTTGTCCTTTCAAAATTTGTTCATGAACTCTTACAACTAACACTTCTTCATAGTAAGAACGGTTAAAAATCCCAATGCGACCGCGTTCAGGCAAATGTTTTTGACATCGCCATAAAAAATCATGGTCTAATTCTTCAGAACTTGGAGCCTTGAAAGACGATACTTGGCAACCTTGAGGATTTACACCCGACATTACATGTTTTATTGCTCCATCTTTGCCAGCCGCATCCATAGCTTGAAAAATAAGTAAAAGAGACCATTTGTCTTGAGCATACAAAATGTCTTGCATAGCCGACAAAGCCTCGACTCCTAGTTGTAAAGTTTCTTTTACCAATGTATTACCTTCTTCACCCAAATCAAAACTAGCTTTGGTTTCGTAATCTTTCAGTTTAAAATCTTCACCTTTTCCTACGCAATATTGTTTGGAGAAATTTTTAGCTCTTTTTACTAGTTCTTTTTTGCTTAGAGAACTTAAATTTTTCGCATTTTCTTCAAATTGGTTTGATTTTGACATAAGTAAAATGGTTTAAAATGATATAAGAGTAAAAAGCATCGAGAATATTGATAAAGAATTTGAAATTTAAAGTCTTGGAGCTACTAATAAATCAATATTCATTTCAAAAATACTAAAAATTATTTAACAATATACATGCTGGGATTAGACTAATTATGATAGAGGTATTTATACTTTCTACTTATTATATTTTGGTTACAATCTTTAATTATGGAACTAATACACAGGCTTTATGAAATATTTGCTGCAATGAAATCTATTTTTGACGGCTTATTTTTAGAATTTATTTCCTACTACAAATAATTTTTTTATTTTTACTACAAAAAAAATGATAAAACGCTTTAAAAATCTACTAAAAACATAAAATTATCTTAGAAATATTACTAATTATTTGAATATTAATGTACCAAAATAATAAATTGAAAATGAAAAAATCGTACTTTTTACTGGCAATACTATTAGTTTTTATGATGCTTTCCTGCAAAAAACAAACTGCTCCAGAGATGAAGCCACTTGAGATTCCGGTTACCGATGTCTTACAACAAGATGTAAGATTAGTGTCTGAATACACAGGACAAACCTTTGGGCAATCTGATATTCAAATTAACCCTAGGGTTGACGGAGTTATTGAAAGTCTTAATTTCGAAGAAGGCAAATTAGTGACTAAAGGGCAATTGCTTTACACTATAGATCCTTTGCCATTTCAAGCCAAAGTAAATGAAGCCGAAGGCGCCTTAGCAGCGGAACAATCTAAGCTAGCCAAAGCTAAATCTGATTATGATATGATGGTGCCTTTGGCCAAAATGAATGCTGTTAGCCAAAGAGAGTTAATTGCAGCAAAGGCGGCATATGATGCTTCTATAGCATCAGTTAAGGCATATACAGCAAATTTGCAAAATGCGAGATTATCATTAGGCTATTGTAGAGTTTTAGCACCAATTTCAGGATTAATTGGGATATCAAAAGTGAGGGTCGGCGATTATGTTAGACCAGGCGCAGCATCCGTTTTGAATACTGTTTCCGATTTAGGGGATGTTAGGGTACGGTTTACAATGAGTGAGCAGGAATACATTAGAATATTCAGAGAAGTAAATAAGGCAAATTCTAGTTTGAAAGGTGCTGGTCAATCCATTACTTTAGAATTATCCGACGGTACAATCTATCCACAAACCGGAAAAGTGAGTTTTGCTGATAGACAAATTGATCCTACTACAGGTGCTATAACATTTGAAGCTGCGTTCCCAAATCCTGACAAATTATTGCGTCCGGGTCAGTATGTGAAAATTGGGATTGTAACAGATGTTAGAAGAGAGGCATTGGTAATTCCTCAACGAGCTGTTATCGAAATGCAGGGTATCTACCAAGTGTATGTATTGGGGGATAGTAGCAAGGTTCATATGCAAATTATTACACCAGGGCCTTCTTTCAAAGATGCTTATATAATTGAAGAAGGTTTAAAATCAGGTGATAAAATTGCTTTTGGGGGCAATTCATTATTGAAAAACGGAAGTGTCATTAGACCGAAAGTTATACCATGGGAACCAGGTCAATCTCAAGCTGAAGCAACTAAATAATTTAGACTACATATATTATGGGAGAATTTTTCGTTCGAAGACCAATAGTTGCCATGGTAATCAGTATCATTATTGTGATACTCGGATTGCTGGCATTACAGAAAACACCGGTTTCTCAATATCCGGATATTAATCCACCAGTAGTAAAAATTACTACAAGATTTACAGGAGCCAATGCGCTCAATGTGGAGCAAGCTGTTGCAACACCCATTGAGCAAAAAGTAAATGGTGTTGAGAATATGTTGTATATGAAATCTACCAATACTTCTGATGGATCTTGTACAATTGAAGTGACTTTTGATGTTGGAACCAATTTGGATAATGCCAATATGTTAACACAGAATAGGCAAAATCAATCATTGCCATTTATGCCTTCAAGTGTAAAACAACAGGGTGTAGTGGTAAAAAAATCATTGTCTTTTCCGATGATGCTGTTTACAATTACTTCGAAAAATCCAAAATTTGATGCTAAGTTTTTGAATAACTATGCCAGTATTAACATAGTAGATCAATTATCACGTATAAAAGGGGTTGGAGAAGTTGCCCTTTTTGGAGGAAGTGATTACTCCATGCGTGTTTGGCTAAAACCCAACATAATGTCAAAATTAGGAGTTACGGTAGATGAGGTCAAAAATGCTTTGAATGCTCAAAACATGATTAGTCCGGGTGGAAAATTTGGTGCTGAGCCTGCTCCAATAGGAACAGAATTCACTTATGGTGTAACACTACAAGATCGATTAGTTACCGAAAAACAATTTGCAAATATTGTGGTCAGAAGCAAGGAAGATGGATCACAAGTTTTGTTAAGTGATATTTCTCGCATTGAATTGGGATCAGAAAATTACAGTTCAAGTGCTCGCAGAAACAGTACGCCAAGTGCTGTAATTGCTATGTATCAGATGCCAGGAAGTAATGCTCTTGAGGTTGCAGAAAATGCAAAAAAAGCAATGAATGAAATAGCGGAGAAATTCCCTAAAGATATTGAATATCAAGAATCTTTAGATACTACCTTGGCCATTACTGCAGGAGTCGAGGACATCGTTCATACCCTTTTTGAAGCAGTTTTACTAGTAATATTAGTGGTATTTATTTTTCTTCAAAACTGGCGAGCCACTTTAATTCCTTTGATAACTGTTCCTGTTTCATTAATTGGAACCATTGCTGTTTTTCCATTGTTAGGATTTTCCATAAACACTCTATCTCTATTAGGATTGGTTCTAGCAATCGGAATTGTAGTCGATGATGCGATCGTGGTGGTAGAAGCGGTAATTCATCATATCGAAAAAGGGAAGACACCGCGAGAGGCTACGATTCAGGCAATGAAAGAAGTTTCTGGACCAGTTATTGCGATTGCCTTGATTTTGATTGCTGTTTTCGTTCCCGTTGCCATGACACCCGGAATTACAGGACGATTTTACCAACAGTTTGCCATAACTATTGCGGTATCTGTAGCGTTTTCTGCATTCAGTGCATTGTCATTAAGTCCTGCTCTTTGTGCTATGTTATTAAAACCCACCAAACCTGTTGAAGAACAAACCGGATGGTTAGCTAAATTTTTTGCAGGATTCAATAGAATTTTTGAAAAAGTGACTGGTGGTTATCTAAATGGAGTTACCTTTTTTGCAAAAAAATCATTACGTATTGTAGCCTTGCTTGGTGTAGTTTTACTTGCTGTTACATTGTTAGGAAAAAAAATACCAATGGGGTTTATTCCTGAAGAAGATCAGGGATACGCATTAGTCAACATATCTTTGCCACCTGCATCATCTCTTCAGCGAACAGATGAAATTTCAAAACAAGTAGATCGTATATTGTCTGAAGAGGAATCGATTCTTTCTTACACTACTATCAATGGATTTAGTATGTTAACAGGTTCCTATCAAACCAATAGTGCCTTTGTTTTCATCTCATTAAAGCCATGGGAAGAACGATCTGAAACTGCGAAACAGTTTATCGATAAACTAAATTTGAAACTTTCTACACAAATTACTTCTGCTACTGCATTTTCGTTTGGCCCTCCTGCAATTCAAGGACTTGGAGCTTCCGCAGGGTTTAGTTTAATATTACAGGATCGAGGTGGAAATCCGCCGCAATATCTAGCCCAGCAGACACAGGCATTTATTGCTGCTGCTCAAAAACGCCCTGAAATAAAAAGGATTTATACCACTTATAATGCAGGTACTCCACAAATTAAATTAGAAATCGATAATGAAAAAGCAATGAAATTAGGGGTTCCTGTATCTAAAGTAACGGATGCATTAGGCGCTTTTTTAGGTGGAAGTTATGTGAATGATTTCAATCGTTTCGGTCGACAGTTTAAGGTTTTTTTGCAAGGGGAAGCTGTAGATCGTGTAAAACCTGAAAACTTAAATTTAATTTATGTAAAAAATGATAATGGAGATATGTTGCCTTTGTCAACCTTGGTTACCGCAACAAAAGTTACTGGTCCTGAATTTACAAACCGTTTGAATCTCTTTCGTTCTGCAGAAATAGGAGGTGGGCCTGCTGAAGGGTATAGTTTCATTCAAGCACAAGATGCTTTAGAAGAAGTGGCAAAAGAAACCCTACCTGCAGATATGAGTTACGATTTTATCAACCTATCCTACCAGATTAAAAATTCTCCTAGTGGAAGTTCGGTATTTATTATGGCATTGATATTCGTATTTTTAATTTTAGCTGCTCAATACGAAAGTTGGAAACTCCCTTTTAGTGTATTACTTGGTGCTCCTTTAGCCGTTTTTGGAGCTTTCTTAGGCTTGTTTTTAGCACATTTAGGAAGCGATGACTATGTAAATAACGTATTTGCCCAAATTGGCTTGGTGTTGCTTATCGGATTAGTTGCCAAAAATGCGATCCTGATTGTAGAGTTTGCCAAAGAAGAGCATGAAAGAGGAACGCCATTGTATCAAGCTGCAATGAAAGCAGCCAAACTTCGTTTTAGGCCAATATTGATGACCGCTTTTGCATTTATTCTTGGAGTTGTTCCATTATTAACGGCTACTGGTGCAGGATCACAGGCACGTATTGTAATGGGTATGACTGTGTTTGCTGGGATGTTAATTGCTACAATTCTTGGAGTGTTAATAGTTCCTGGCTTATATGTGATGATTGAAAATATCGGAAAAAAGAAAGAAGTAGTTACAAATGACGAAATTAATTCAAATACAACAAGTCATGAGGAATAAATTAAAAATAGTTGTTATTATTCTTGTACTTGCCATTCTTCCAATAGGTTGTTTGGTAGGACCTAAATATAAAAAACCGGAAGACCAAAATGCTACGAATTTTAGAAACGGTGCTGCTAATATTGATACATTAGCTTCTGTTGTCAATGTAAAATGGTTTGATCTTTTTAATGATGATGTTCTAAAAGGCTTAATAAACAAAGGCTTGGCCAATAACTATGATATGAGAATTGCGATGGCTCGTATTGAACGTAGCAGAGCAGAACTTGGTTATACCAAAGCTGATTTGTTGCCAGTTATTGGATATGGAGCAAAAGTAAACAGCAATGAAAAAGCATTTCCAGTTTCTAATGCTTCGGCTTCACTTTCTTGGGAATTGGACTTTTGGGGAAAAATTCGTCACGAGAATAGAGCTGTTCAAAATGAATTGTTGGCTAGCGAAGAAGGTAGAAAAGTAATTCTTTCGAATCTTGTAAGTGATATTGCTGTTTCCTATTTTCAACTTCGTGATTTTGACAATCGATTGGTGATTGCAGCCAAAACATTGGAATCAAGACAAAAAGGATATGATATTATCAATCAAAGATTTAAATCTGGATATGTTTCAGAAGTTGATTTGGTGCAAATTGAACAACAAGTAGCCATTGCCGAAGCAACTATTCCTGCTATTAAACGCCAAATAACTGTTCTTGAAAACAAAATTTCAATTCTAATTGGTCAAGCACCAACACCAATAGAACGAGGTAAAACCAATTCAGAACTTCAAATAGCCACTACTATTCCGGTTTCAATTCCATCTATTTTGTTAAAAAACAGACCTGATGTAAATCAAGCCGAACGATTGTATATGGCTTCCAATGAGCGAATAGGCGTGGCACAAGCAATGCGTTTTCCATCGTTTAACATTGCAGCATTAGCTGGTTTTGCTAATAGTTCTGTCAGCAATTTATTTGATGGTTCTTCCTATTTACAAAATGCTAGTGCAGGTGTAACTGGACCGATTTTTAATTTTGGAAAAAACAAAAGAAGAGTAGAAATCTACCGTCAAATGGCTGAAGAATCTAGACTTTCTTACCAAAAAACTTGTATTACGGCGGTTGCCGAAGTGGAGCAAGCTTTGCAAAACGTAAGAACTTACAAAGAAGAATGGACAGCTCGGAACCGTCAAGTAATTGCTGCCAGAAAGAACTTAGAATTATCAAATGCCAGATATTATAACGGTTACGTTTCTTATCTTGAAGTTATTGATATTGAACGTTCTTTGTTTGATGCTGAATTAAAACTTTCGGAATTAGCACAAAATCAATTAAGTTCTACAATCGAATTGTATAGAGCTTTAGGTGGTGGTTGGAATTAGTTCATTTTCAAAAATATTTTAATAACTTGTCTTATTAGCAAGTTTTATTTTTTGCAACAAATAAAAAAGGGCTACTCATCAATAATGAAATAGCCCTTCTTGTTTGAAATATATAGAGTATCAACTCGCAAAAAGCAAGATGAGTAATTGGGCCACTAAAATTCTACTAATAGTCACTAACGGGTAAACTGTTGCATAGGACTGATTGGGAATATCAGAATCCAAATATTTTGTGCTAAAAGCTAAAGCAGCTGGATCGGTATAAGAACCACTCATAATTCCGACCATTTGATAGAAATTTAATTTGAAAACAAATCGGCTAATCAATACTAATATCGTCAATGGAATAAAAGTGATAAAACAACCATAATAAATCCACATCCAACCATTATTTTCAATAAAACTATCATAGAAACCATGACCTGCTTTAATTCCTACTGCAGCAAAAAATAAACATATTCCAAAATCTTTCATAAAGTGAATAGCACCATTATTGATATAAGAGTGAATGACTCCAACACCGCCATATCTACTAATAAATAAAGCAGCTAAAAGTGGTCCTGCAGCCAATCCTAATTTTAGAGGAACTGGCAAAGAAGGAATAAAAAATGGAATAGAACCAATGATCACACCAAAAATCAAACCTCCAAAAAGAGATAGAAAATCAGGTTCCAAAAGTATTTTTTTAGAATTTCCAATCAATTTTTCTGCTTCTTCAATGGCTGATCTATTTCCAACAACCATTAAAGTATCTCCATAAAACAACTCTAATGAAGGTTGTGCTAAAAGTTCTAATCCTGAACGAATAACACGAGTAACTCTAACATCATATTGGTTATATAAATCCAATTGTGCCAATGTTTTATGAGTAGCGGTTTTTTGGGTTACACTTATAATTTTTGTTGTAATATCATCTTCTGACTCAATAAATAAATCGGTTGAAACTTTACCAACATTTTCAATAAAATTATCAATATCTTTTTGTTTTGCTACGACCATTAAAACGTCTTTGTGATTGACAATAGCATCTAATGATGGAGAATATACAATGGTAGTTCCACTATGTTTCTGTCTCGAAATAATTACATTTTCAATTTTGAATTCTTTCAAAATTTGTTTAATAGTTTTTCCAAAAACAGCAGGATTTGTCACTCTACATTTTTGACGAACAATTTTATTTTCAGAATCTTTATTTTTCTCTTGGAGTAACTTAACTTCTTTGTTCAAATCAATTTTCAAAAAGTTTTTGGCTAAAATGATTATAAGAATAATTCCAAAAACCCCAACAGGATATGTAATTGCATAAGCAATTGCTGGATCTGAAAAGTGATCGGCTGGGAGGTTTAATTGTTTCTGAATTTCAATAAGAGTAGATTTTGCAGCCCCCAAACCAGGTGTGTTTGTTACCGAACCTGACATTAATCCAACAGCATTTTCTACTTTAATGTTTGCCAATAAATGAATAAGATAGGTAATAATTCCCCCTAAAAACACAGTTCCAACACCTAAAGCATTAAACACCAATCCTTCTTTTTTAAAGGATGAGAAGAAAGTAGGCCCTACTTGAATACCAATTCCGTAAACAAACAATATTAAACCAAATTCACGAACAAATTGAATCAATTCAGAATTCATTGTAAAGCCAAGATGACCTAAAAAAAGGCCAACAAACATTACCGCAGATACCCCTAAGGAAATATTTCCAAACTTAATTTTTCCAACAAAAAAGCCGACACTGATAGCCAAAAATAATACAATTAGTGACTGTGTCATCTCCGGCTCATCAGTCGGAGTGAATAAAAATCTAAACCATTCGAACATAATATTTATATTTAATAATTAGAAAAAGAGTTAAAGTTAATATTTAGGAATTTCTTGCAAACAGTTTTTTTATCATCACATTCAAGTCTTTTCCTTTAACGGTGTATGATTTGAAAACCACAACTGGAAATGCTACTCCAAGGGCTAATGCAAATAGGATAAATACGGTAGAAATTCCATAAGAAAAAGTTTGAATTACTTCTTCAACAGATGGTTTTTGACCTTTGTCTCCACTAATCCAATCAATCATTCCCATCATAAATTCATAACTTATCAAACCTGGAATCATATTAATTACAGCTGGAATCATAAAAATGATAGGAGGAGTATGTGCTCTGTGTGCAAAATACATTCCAGAGAGACCTACAAAACATGAAGCAACAAAAATGGATAAAATTAGATTGACGTCTAATTCCTTAAACAAAAGAAATTTTATAAAATAACCAAGTCCACCAAGAATAAATACAGTCCAAAGAGCTCTTCGAGGAGTATTGAACATCAAAGCAAACCCAACAGAAGTTACTCCTCCAAGTAATATTTTAGAAAGATAAATGCCTCCCATACTAGTTATTTCTAATCCCTCTTTAATTTGAATTTGTAGTTGAGACATATCAAATACATTTAAATCATTAATAAAAGGATTGCTAAAAATTAAATTCGAAACATAAAATCCAAAGGCAATCATCAATACAAGCATAAAACTATATATAAATCGCGATGTTCCAGATTCAAAATACCCTTCGAGATAATCAATAAAGGCATTAATCATTACAGCGCCAGGAATAAGATATAAGACTGATACCACCATAGCTTCTTTTATCTGAATATTAAATATTACACCTGTCAAATGAATAAATAATGTAGAAATCGTAGCACCAATGAAAAAAGCAACCATATGATTGTGATGCTTTAGCATCAACTCTCTTCTGACATAATAGCCAAATAAAGTCGAAAAATAAACTATTAAAGATTGCATCCAATCTCCATCAAATAGCAAACAAAGGGCAACGCTAGCAAGTGGAGCCAAAGCATATAACTGTAAACTTGAATAAACTTTCTTTGCTTTTATTTGTTTTAAAATGGCTTTAATTTCAGCAATTGAAATTTTATTTTCAAAAACATCCCACGATAAAATGCTGATTTCTGAAACAGTTTCAAAATTCAATCCTTTAGCCTTAATTGTTTTAGCAAGAGTATGCGCTTTAAATTTGTTTTGTTTATAAACGGATATTACAAATCCTGTATATGTTAAAACAAGTTCACAATGATAACCAAGACCTACAGCAATTCTTTCTAAATTTCTAATGATTCTAGCTGTATGCGCTCCACTAGTAATCATCATCTCTCCAATTTCAGTTAGTAAATGTAGAACAGATTGTGTCTTCCTGTCTTCAATCAACTTATTCGGTTCGTCAAACATATCTTGTTAATTAATATTTAATTAATATATTTCTGTACTGTAAAATTAGTAATTAATTATTTAGGAAATATGATAATTATCATATAAAAAACCTCGGGAAGCCTTGAAAACAAAGAAAACGTTTTCGTAGATTTTTTGAAAATATGATAATTATCAGGTTTGTTAGATAAGAATTTCGTAAATTTGAAGAAGAAATAAAACAAAAACAATAAACAATAAATAACAATTATGAAAAACATTAAAATTATTCAAGAGTTACACGATTTAGGAATTACAGGGTATCATGAAGTAGCATATAATCCTTCTTATGAAGAGTTGTATCAAGCAGAAGTATCTCATAAAAGAAAAGGTTTCGAAAAAGGAGCTTTGACAGATACAGGATGTGTGGCCGTAAAAACAGGAATCTTTACAGGACGTTCTCCTAAAGATAGATATATTGTAAAAGATGATGTAACTAAAGATACCATTTGCTGGGACAAAGAGTCAGGAATTAGTTCTCCTAACTATCCAACGACCAAAGAAGTTTGGGACGATTTAAAAGCACTTACTTTAGAGCAACTTTCAACTTCACCTAAATTATATGTTGTAGATGCATTTTGCGGTACAAACGTAGATACAAGACTTAAAGTTCGTTTCGTAATGGAAGTAGCTTGGCAAGCACATTTTGTTACCAATATGTTTATTAGGCCATCAATTTATGAATTGGAAAACTTTGGCGAGCCAGATTTCATTGTAATGAATGCTTCTAAAGCAACTAATCCAAATTGGAAAGCTCAAGGTTTAAATTCAGAAAACTTCGTATTATTTAATCTTACTGAAAAAATCCAAATAATCGGTGGTACTTGGTACGGTGGAGAAATGAAAAAAGGAATGTTTGCTATGATGAACTACTACTTACCTCTAAAAGGGATGGCTTCTATGCACTGTTCAGCAAACGTTGGACCAGAAGGCGATGTTGCCGTATTCTTCGGTCTTTCAGGAACAGGAAAAACTACTTTATCTGCCGACCCAAAAAGATATTTAATCGGTGATGACGAACACGGATGGGATAATAATGGTGTTTTCAACTATGAAGGTGGATGTTATGCAAAAGTAATTGACTTGAGCGAAAACAACGAACCAGACATTTGGAGAGCTATCAAAAGAGATGCTTTATTAGAAAATGTTATCGTAGATGAATACGGAGAAATTGATTATTACGATCATTCAATTACTGAAAACTCAAGAGTTTCTTACCCAATTTACCACATTAGTAAAATTGTTTTACCTTCAAAAGCAGGACACGCTAGCAAAATCATCTATCTTTCTGCTGATGCTTTTGGAGTTTTACCTCCAGTTTCAATTCTAACTGATGATCAAGCAGCATACCACTTCCTTTGTGGATATACTTCTAAATTAGCAGGAACCGAAAGAGGGATTACTGCTCCAGAACCTTCTTTTTCTCCAGCATTTGGTGAAGCTTTCTTGACTTTGCACCCAACACAATATTCTAAAACATTGATTGGAAAAATGAAAGAACACGGAGCTAAAGCCTACCTTGTAAACACAGGTTGGAACGGAACAGGAAAAAGAATTTCTTTAAAAAATACCAGAGCTATCATCGATGCAATCATCAATGGAGATATCAACAAAGCTGAAACTAAAACTATTCCTTTCTTGAATTTAACTTTCCCAACTGCATTACCAAATGTAAGCGAAGGAATCCTAGATCCTAGATTTACTTATGCTGATGAAGCAGAATGGGAAGCTAAAGCAAAAGATTTATCTGCTCGTTACATCAAATATTTTGAACAATACACAGGTAACGAAGAAGGAAAACGTCTAGTAGCTTCTGGTCCTTCATTAGAAGAAAATACTGTAGAAGTATAATAGTTTCTTAGTAATAATTTTAAACCATCTGTGAGTGCCGTTTTTTTTAATAGAAACAATACTTCAGATGGTTTTTAACAATTTGTTTGTATTAAGTTAAATTAAAAATTGCTTTGTAAAGATATTTTCTAGTATATTTGCACTCAAATAAAAGGATTTTTTAATAAAAAAATTATGTTATCAATTCAATTGCATCACCATCATTTTCATTATTGCTCTCAAGCGATGTGTTAATGATATGGATGTATAAATCATATTCTAAAACCCGTTTGAGTACATCAAACGGGTTTTTTATTTCCTAAATGTTGTATTCAAACAAAATTGTAAAACAACAAAAAAAACAACAACAAAAATGAGTACTTTAAAAATTGCCATTCAAAAATCAGGACGTTTAAACGAAGACAGCATCCAAATTCTAAAAGATTGTGGCATTTCCATCAACAACGGAAATGACCAACTCAAAGCCGAAGCTACCAATTTTCCTTTGGAAGTTTTGTATCTGAGAAACTCCGATATTCCTCAATATTTAATTGATGGAGTGGTGGATATTGCCATCGTGGGCGACAATCTTTTGGTCGAAAAAGGAAAAAATATCAAGGTAATCCAGAAATTGGGCTTTTCCAAGTGTAAAGTTTCCGTGGCTGTTCCCAAAACTTTCGAATACAATTCCATCAAGGACTTGGAAGGAATGCGCATCGCGACTTCTTATCCAAACACCGTTATCGATTATTTTGGTTCCTTTGGAATGACGGTTGACATTCACCAAATCTCGGGTTCGGTTGAAATCGCACCAAATATCGGTCTTGCCGACGGAATCGTGGACATCGTTTCCAGCGGAAGCACTTTATTCAAAAACAATTTGAAGGAAGTCGAGGTGATTTTTAAAAGTGAAGCTGTTTTAGCCGTTTCTCCAAAAGTTACTCCAGAAGTCCAATCTATCATCGATACTCTTCAATTCCGAATCGAATCGGTTTTAAGAGCCCGAAAATCAAAATACATTTTGATGAACGTTCCGAATGACAAAATCGAAGCCATTGGCAAAATCCTACCAGTTTTGAAAAGTCTTACCGTTATGCCATTAGCAGAAGAAGGTTGGAGTAGCGTTCATTCGGTAATTGACAAAGACACTTTTTGGGATGTCATCGACCAATTGAAAGAGGCTGGTGCCGAAGGAATTCTAGTTTGCCCAATTGAGAAAATGGTACTTTAAAGTACGATTTACGAAGTTAGAAATACGAAGAAAAAACAAAAAATCTTTGTAAACTTTGCGAAAAACCTTTGCAGACTTTGCGGTTAAATTTAAAAAGATGAACAAAATATTCAATCCAAAACCCGAAACTTGGTCTGAAATACTGAAAAGACCAACTCAGACCATAGACGATATTGAAGTTACCGTGAAAGAAATTTTCAAGGAAGTTCAAAAAAAAGGGGATGAGGCTGTTGCCAAATATACTTCACTGTTTGACGGTGTTCTATTTGAAAACATTGAAGTTTCAGAATCCGAAATAGAGCAAGCAATTGCAACTATTCCTGAAGATTTAAAAAATGCCATTCAATTGGCAAAATCGAACATAGAAAAATTTCATTCAGCTCAAAAAACGACTAAAATTGAAGTAGAAACAATCGAAGGAGTAAATTGTTGGCAGGAAAAAAGACCCATCCAGAAAATTGGTTTATACATTCCCGGCGGAACAGCACCTTTGTTTTCAACCGTTTTGATGCTTGCCGTTCCTGCCAATATAGCGGGCTGCAACGAAATTGTTTTGTGTTCGCCACCAGATAAAACCGGAAAAATAAATCCAGCCATTTTATATGCCGCCAATTTGTGCGGTGTCACCAAAATCTTGAAAGTGGGAGGAATTCAAGCCATTGCAGGAATGACTTTCGGAACCAAATCAATCCCAAAAGTCTATAAAATATTTGGGCCTGGAAACCAGTTTGTGACCGTGGCCAAACAATTAGCAACCCAATTTGGTGTAGCAATCGATATGCCGGCCGGACCTTCGGAATTGTTAATTGTAGCCGATGAAACTGCAGTTCCGGCTTTCATTGCTTCCGATTTGTTGTCGCAAGCGGAACACGGAACCGATAGTCAGGTGATTTTGGTTTCTACTTCAAAAGAATTGATTGATGAAGTGGAAAAAGAAGTTCAATCCCAATTGGAGATTTTGCCAAGAAAAGCCATTGCTGAAAAAGCCATTGCCAATTCGAAATTGATTTTTGTAGAAAATGATAAAATCGCTTTGGAATTAATCGACGAATATGGCCCGGAACATTTCATTATTTGTGCCAAAGACGAAGATTTTTATGTGCGTAATATCGGAAATGCTGGTTCGGTTTTCATTGGAAATTATACACCAGAAAGTGCGGGAGATTATGCTTCAGGAACCAATCATACTTTGCCAACCAACGGATATGCCAAGAATTACAGCGGCGTGAATTTGGATAGTTTTACCAAATCGATGACTTTTCAAAAAATTTCCTCAAAAGGAATTCAAAACATTGGAAAAGCGATAGAAGTTATGGCAGAAGCCGAAGGATTGCAGGCGCACAAGAATGCAGTTACTTTGAGATTGAAGAGTTTAGAATAGATGAAAGAGACAAGAATAAAGAGCAAAGATTAAAAGAATTTGAGGACTGAACGGAAAGTCTTTTCTCGTGCATCTTTCTTCTTTTTTCAAAAAAAAATAAAAAAAATGAATTTCGATATAAATAATTTAGTCCGTGAAAACGTTAAGTCGATGAAGCCTTATTCTTCGGCACGTGACGAATTTGAGGATTTTGATACAGCGGATATGATTTTCCTGGATGCGAATGAAAATCCATTCCAGAATGGCGTTAATCGCTATCCAGATCCGCAACAAAGTAGCGTAAAAGCGGTTTTGGCAAAGCAAAAAAACGTAAATCCAAACCAAATTTTGCTCGGAAATGGAAGTGATGAAGTGTTGGATTTGCTATTTAGAGCTTTTTGCGAACCAAAAATTGACAATGTAATCACTTTGCCTCCAACTTATGGGATGTACAGCGTTTTATCAAACCTGAATAATATTGAAAACAGAGAAGTTTTATTAACTACTGATTTTCAGCCACAGGTGAACAAGATTTTAGATGCTGTTGATGCTAATTCTAAAATTATCTTTTTATGTTCGCCAAATAATCCAACAGGAAATTCCTTTTCGGATGAAAGTGTGGTGAAATTATTGGAGAATTTTAAAGGTTTGATCGTGATTGATGAAGCCTATATCGACTTCTCTGAAAAAGAAAGTTGGTTGGCAAAAATAGACGAATATCCAAATTTGGTTATCACCCAAACACTTTCAAAAGCGTATGGATTGGCAGGAATTCGATTGGGAATTTGTTATGGTTCGGCTGCTGTAATTTCGGTTTTAAACAAAATAAAACCGCCCTACAACGTGAATGAACTGACACAGTTAAGAGCGCTGGAAAGACTGAGTGATCCTGAAAAAATTAAATCCGAAATAGTTTCCATTATTGCGCAAAGAGAGGAATTACTTAAAGTATTGGTTGACGTGAAATTTGTTGAAAAAATCTATCCAACAGAAGCCAATTTCATCTTGATAAAAGTGGATGATGCCAACAAAAGATACGACGAATTAATTGCCAAAGGAATTGTAATTCGCAACAGAACAACGCAACCTTTATGCGAAAACACCTTGCGTTTGACTATTGGAACGGAAAATGAAAATACTGTTCTAATGAATGCGCTAAAAGAATTGAATTAAAAACAGGCCACTCATTCACGGATTTTTTAATCATTTAAATCTGTGAATCTGTGGCAAAATGAATATTTTATGAAAAAATTACTTTTTATAGATCGAGACGGAACGATGGTGTTGGAGCCAAATGATTATCAATTGGACAGTTTCGAAAAATTGGAATTCTATCCAAAAGCCTTTCAATATCTAGGAAAAATTGCTGCCGAATTGGATTTTGAATTGGTGATGGTGACCAACCAAGACGGTTTGGGAACGGATTCACATCCAGAAGCCAACTTTTGGCCAGTACATAATTTGGTGATGAAAGCTTTCGAAAATGAAGGAGTTGTTTTCAGTGAAGTTTTTATTGACAAAACATTTCCTCACGAAAACGTCCCAACTCGTAAACCAGGGACGGCTATGTTGACGAAATACATCAACAATCCGGAATACGATTTAGCAAACTCATTCGTGATTGGCGACAGAATAACCGATGTTGAATTGGCGAAAAATTTGGGTTCAAAAGCCATTTTTATCAGCAATGATGAAGAATTGGGAAGTGATGAGATTTCGTCTAAAAGACACGAATTAGATGCAGTTATTGCTTTGCAAACCACAGAATGGAAAACGATTTACGAGTTTTTGAAATTAGAAGAACGCACGGCATCCATCACCAGAAAAACGCACGAAACAGATATTTACATCAACTTAAACCTTGATGGAACAGGGAAAAGTAAAATCGATACTGGAATTGCTTTTTTCGACCATATGTTAGATCAAATCGCTCGTCACGGACAAATGGACTTGGAAATTCTAGTAAAAGGTGATTTAGAAGTCGATGAACACCACACTATTGAAGACGCGGCGATTGCATTGGGCGAAGTTTTTGCCAAAGCATTGGGAAATAAACTTGGAATTGAAAGATATGGCTTTTGTTTGCCAATGGACGATTGTTTGTCACAAGTGGCGATTGATTTTGGTGGAAGAAACTGGTTGGTTTGGGAAACTGAATTCAAACGTGAAATGGTGGGTAAAATGCCAACGGAAATGTTCTATCATTTCTTCAAATCTTTTTCGGATGGAGCAAAAGCGAACATCAACATAAAAGCGGAAGGAACCAACGAACACCACAAAATCGAAGCTATTTTCAAAGCTTTCGCCAAAGCGATAAAAGTGGCTGTAAAACGTGATACAGAGAAAATGATTTTACCAAGTACGAAAGGGGTGCTTTAAAAGTTGATAGTTGTTTGTTGATGGTTGTCGGAAGGTCACTATCAACTGACAACCATCAACAAACAACTAAAACAATGAAAATAGTAATCATAAATTACGGAGCAGGAAATATTCAAAGCATTATGTTTGCCATCGAAAGATTGGGATACAAAGCAATTTTGAGCAACAATCCTGACGAAATAAAATCGGCAGACAAAGTGATTTTTCCTGGTGTAGGGGAAGCGAGTTATGCAATGAAAATGCTAAAGGAAAGCGGTTTGGATACTTTGATTCCAACATTAAAGCAACCCGTTTTTGGAATTTGTCTGGGAATGCAGTTGATGTGCAACCATTCGGAAGAAGGCGATACCAAAGGTTTGGGGATTTTTGATGTAAATGTGGTCAAATTTTCCAAAAAAGTCAAGGTACCACAAATGGGTTGGAATGTTATTTACAACTTGAAATCAGATCTTTTCAAAGGAATTGCCGAAAAAGAATATATGTATTTGGTTCATAGTTTTTACGCACCAATTTGCGCCGAAACCATTGCCACAACAGATTATGAATTGGAATATTCCTCAGCATTGGAAAACGATAATTTCTACGGAACGCAATTTCATCCTGAGAAAAGTGGGGATGTTGGAGAGAAAATCTTGGATAATTTCTTGAAACTTTAAAATTTAAATAGCAAAAATCAATTTCAATGGCAATTTCAAATCTAAAATCTGAACTCTAAAATCATAAATGGAATGAGAATAATACCCGCAATAGACATCATCGAAGGAAAATGTGTTCGCTTATCGAAAGGCGATTACAATACCAAAATCATATACAACGAAAACCCGCTGGAAGTAGCGAAATCATTCGAAGCCCACGGAATCGAATATTTGCATTTGGTGGATTTGGATGGAGCAAAATCAAGCAAAATTGTCAATTACAAAATATTAGAACAAATTGCGAGTCAAACCAAATTGAAAATTGATTTTGGTGGCGGACTGAAAGCGGATTCTGATTTGAAAATTGCTTTCGAAAGTGGTGCAAACCAAATCACAGGTGGAAGTATCGCTGTAAAAAACAGGGCTATTTTCGAAAAATGGATTGCAGAATATGGTTCGGATAAAATTATTTTGGGGGCTGATGCCAATAACGAAAAAGTAGCGGTTTCAGGCTGGCTAGAAGATTCTAATGAAGATTTGGTTCCGTTTATTCAAGATTACCAAAACAAAGGAATTCAGTATGTAATTTGCACAGATATTGCGAAAGACGGAATGTTGGAAGGACCAAGTTTTGATTTGTATGCTAAAATTTTATCAGAAGCCAAAGGAATCAAATTAATCGCTTCCGGAGGAATTTCAACCTTTGATGAATTGCCAAAATTAGCCGAACTAGGTTGTGAAGGAACCATAATTGGTAAAGCTATTTACGAAGGAAGAATTTCGTTGAAACAATTGGAAAATTACATAATAGGTTGATAGTTGTTGGTTGTCAGTTGATAGTTTTTAAACATTAGCCAACAACCAACAACCAACAACCAACAACTTTAAAAAAAATGCTAACAAAAAGAATAATCCCTTGCCTCGATATCAAAAACGGAAGAACCGTAAAAGGTGTTAATTTCGTGGACTTGCGAGATGCCGGTGATCCTGTGGAATTGGCCAAAATCTATTCCGATGAAGGTGCTGACGAATTGGTTTTTCTGGATATTTCGGCAACGGAAGAAAGAAGAAGAACCTTGGTTGATTTGGTTCGAAAAGTGGCGGCAACCATCAATATTCCGTTTACTGTTGGTGGCGGAATTTCAGCAGTTTCGGATGTGGAAGTATTGTTGCAAAATGGTGCGGACAAAGTTTCTATTAATTCATCGGCAGTGAAAAATCCACAGCTGATTAATGATTTGGCACAGAAATTTGGAAGTCAATGTGTTGTTGTCGCTATTGATGCCAAGCAAATTGATGGCGAATGGATGGTGCATTTGGTAGGAGGGAAAGTGCCAACAGAAATCAGATTATTCGATTGGGCACAAGAAGTGGAGCAACGTGGAGCAGGCGAAATTTTGTTTACATCAATGAATCACGATGGAACCAAGAATGGTTTTGCCAACGAAGCTTTGGCTAAATTATCTGAATTAGTAAATATTCCGATAATTGCTTCGGGCGGAGCAGGAAATATTCAGCATTTTGTTGATACCTTTGTCGAAGGAAAATCGGATGCGGCATTGGCGGCAAGCGTTTTTCATTTCAAGGAAATTGAAATCAAGACATTGAAAAAAGAACTTAAAAACAACAATATAGAAGTTAGATTGTAGAACATAGAAAAAAGAGAAAAGAAGTTAGATTTATTAAATCTTTCAATCATTAAATTTTTCAATCATTAAATTATAAAAATGAACATAGATATCAAAAGCGCACACGGATTAATTCCAGCCATAATTCAAGATTCAGAAACCAAAAACGTCCTGATGTTGGGCTATATGAACGAAGAATCGCTTCAAAAAACAATCGAAACACAAAAAGTAACATTTTACAGCCGTTCCAAGCAAAGACTTTGGACCAAAGGCGAGGAGAGTGGTAACTTTTTGGAATTGGTCGATATCAAAAATGACTGTGATGGCGACACGCTTTTGATTCAGGCAAAACCCGTTGGCCCTACTTGTCATACTGGTGCAGATACTTGTTGGCAAGAACCTAACAATCAGGAGTATGGGTTTATTTCTAAATTAGAAAAAACTATCAAAACTCGCAGGGAAAATGCCGATTCCGAAAAGAGTTACGTTGCTTCTTTATTCGAAAAAGGAATTAATAAAATTGCTCAAAAAGTAGGTGAGGAAGCTGTGGAAGTAGTGATTGAAGCCAAAGACAACAATGACCATTTATTTTTGGACGAAAGTGCCGATTTGCTTTTTCATTATTTGATTCTATTGCAAGCCAAAGGATTTCAATTGAATGATGTGATAAATGTATTAAAAGGCCGTCAAAAATAAAAAATAGTCTATTTTTAGCAATAAAAACCCAATAGTAATGCGAATTTACTATTGGGTTTTTCTTTTATATCCAATACCAATCCACTATATTTACTCATTATTACAAAGTGTAACATAATAGAGTGAAAAGATGCAAACAACTACAATTAAAAACCTCAATAATTTTACTGGAACTGTTTTAATTCCGGTTTTCGAGACTTATTCTAAAAGTTTAGTGCCAATTGAATTTCAGGGAGTTTCGGTTGCTTCTAAAGTGTTTTATGGAAAAAAAGATACACATTATATGATTGAAAAATATGATTGTGTACATATCTTCATCGGTTTGGGAAAAGAAATTGATTATAAGTCTTTGAAAACCATTTTCCGAAGAATCTCAGCTCAGCAAAAAGAATCTTTTGGTACTAATGTAGCTTTAGTTTTACCAGAACAATTTTCATCTGAACAAGTAGAAGCCGCTATTTCTGGGCTTTATTTAGGAAGTTATGATTTAGGACATTTTAAAAAAATAGAGAAACACCCCTTTTTAAATGAAAATTTTGAACTGGCGCTAATTTCAAAAAAAGATATATCTAATACGATTTCTAAAGCTATAAAAATAGCCAATGCTCAGTTAGAAACACTTCGTTTGGTCGATTTGCCACCCAATACCGTTACGCCAAAATACCTATCGAATTGGGCAAATCAAAGTGGCGAAAAATACGGTTTTACAGTAGAAACTTTAGGTTTTGAGGCGTGTAAAAAAGCAGGTTTAGGTGCGTTTTTGGCCGTTGGAAAAGGCAGCGAAAACGAGCCTCAATTTGTCATAATGAACTACGTTCCTAAAAATGTGAATACCAAAACCAAACATGTTGGGTTGGTGGGAAAAGGAATTACGTATGATACCGGTGGATTGAATATTAAGACTTCGGCTATGCTGGATATGAAATGTGATATGGCTGGAGGAGCAGCTGTTTTTGGAGCTATGCAACTCGTTGCCGATTTGAATTTGCCTGTAAAAGTCACTGCGATTGTACCTTGTGCCGAAAATGCTGTGGATGCCAAATCGTTTGTAGCCAGTGATGTCATTCATTCCTATAACGGAACTTCGATAGAAATTATCGATACCGATGCCGAAGGGCGATTGGTTTTAGCCGATGGATTGTCATATTTAATCAAAAATTTCAAACCCGAATATATTATTGATATTGCAACATTAACAGGAAGTGCGATGGGAACTTTTGGTCACGAATGTGCGGCGTTGTTTACCAATAATGAACTTGTTTCCAAAAAACTGCAAGAATCAGGCGATGCCATTGGCGAAAGACTTTGGCCGTTGCCGCTTTGGGATTGTTACAAATCGGATATCGAAAGTGAGATTGCAGATGTCAAGAATTATAGCGGAAAACCATTGGCTGGAGCCATAACAGCCGCCAAATTTTTAGAATATTTCACTGATAACCATAAAGCTTGGGCACATTTGGATATTGCAGGTGTGGCTTTTGGCAACGATGAATTTGCTAAAAGTAAACACGCCACGGCTTATGGTGTTCATTTATTGACTAAATTTATTGAGAATTTGTAAATAAGTTTGTTTATATGAAATCCTATTTAATTCTAATTTGTTTCTCCTTACTGATTTTCTATAGTGCAAAATCCCAAAATCTTCTTGATGGAAAAGCAGAGGTATTCACCAGACAAGATACTTTAAGAGGCAGTATTACTAAAGAAAGAGTTTGGTGGGATTTGAAATATTACCACTTGGATATCAAGGTAAATCCTGCTGATAGTACGATTTTTGGTTCGAATACTATTCGTTATAAGGTTTTGAAATCCTATAATCGAATGCAAATTGACTTGCAAAAACCGATGGAGATTTCCAAAGTAACCCAAGATGGCAAAGAGTTAAAATTCGAAAGAGACGAAAATGTTTTTTATATCAATTTAGTAGAACCACAAAATGTTGGAGACATAAAAGAAGTTGTTGTTTTCTATGGTGGTAAGCCCAAAATTGCAGTAAATCCACCTTGGGACGGAGGAATTACTTGGAGCAAAGATAAAAACGATAATTATTTTATTGCGTCCTCATGTCAAGGATTGGGAGCGAGTGTTTGGTGGCCCAACAAAGATCATATGTATGACGAAGTCGATGATATGCTCATCAGCGTGAATGTTCCCAAGAATTTGACGGATGTTTCCAACGGTCGTTTGCAAAGCGTAACCGATTTGAAGGATGGCACCAAAACCTTCAATTGGTATGTTTCGAACCCAATTAATAATTATGGAGTGAATATCAACATCGGGGATTATGTTTCATTTTCAGAAGTTTTCAAAGGAGAGAAAGGCGATTTAGATTGCGAATATTATGTTTTGAGAGATGATTTAGAGAAAGCTAAAAATCAATTCAAAGATGTGCCACGAATGTTGAAAGCTTTCGAGCATTGGTTTGGTCCTTATCCATTTTATGAAGATAGTTACAAATTGGTTCAAGCACCTTATTTGGGAATGGAACATCAAAGTTGCGTTACCTATGGAAACGGTTTCGAAAATGGATATTTAGGTAGAGATTTGAGCGGAACGGGTTGGGGATTGAAATTCGATTTTATCATCATTCACGAATCGGGTCACGAATGGTTTGCCAATAATATTACCTACAAAGACATTGCCGATATGTGGATTCACGAGAGTTTCACCAACTATTCAGAAAGTCTTTTTGTGGAATATTATTACGGAAAAGAAGCTGGAGCCGAATATGTTAGAGGAACCCGAAAAGGAATTAAAAACGACAAACCCATCATTGGACAATATGATGTAAACAATGAAGGCTCGGGTGATATGTATCCAAAGGGTGGAAATATGCTGCACACTTTGCGTCAAATTGTAAATGATGACCCAAAATGGAGAACTATTTTACGAGGTTTGAACAGTACTTTTTACCATCAAACCGTTACCACCAAACAAATTGAAGATTATTTGAGTAAATCTGTCGGTTTAGATTTGAATCCATTTTTCAATCAATATTTGAGAGCTATTAGAATTCCAACTTTCGAATATAAGTTTCTGAATGGCAAACTTTCCTATCGTTGGACTAATTGTGTTTCTGGTTTTAATATGCCAGTAAAAGTCACCATAAACGGAAAAACAAAATGGTTAAAACCTCAAGCAGAATGGACGAATCTGCCACAAACTTCTAAAAATTTAAAGTTGGAAGTGGATAAAGATTTTTATGTGAATGTTTTGAAAATTGAGTCTTAAATCCCTTGAACTTCAAACAACTGCACTTGACTTTTCAATCTTTCGATGAGCATTCCCATCATTCTTTTGTTGAGGCTTGAAGAGTTTTTGATGTACTGCGCATATTCGTCGATGGTGAAAAGTGCGATAATCATTCCTTTCAAGGCATTTCGGAATTTGATGTCTTTTTGAATCGCATTTTCGATGGCAGTCAATTTTTTTTCGACCGAAAAAGTATCGAAATGAATTCGATTTTTACCCAAATAATTGATGAACGAAGCAATAAACAAATCATTTTGTAGCTTCAAAATAGGGCGAAGTACTTGGTTTTGAAACAATTCATCTGCCGAGGATTGAGGAGTTACAATACCAATGGTTTCACCTCTAAATTCTTTCAAAAAAACATCTCTTTGATCCATCTTTTTTTTCTTTAAAAATAAAAAAAAAGAGATAGAAAACCTTATTTTCGCCAATATAAAAAAAACAATATGCGATTTCATACTAGAAAATGGGTAAAACCCGAAGATTTAAACCCAAACGGTAGTTTATTTGGCGGAAAATTATTAGCTTGGATTGACGAAGAATTGGCTTTATACACTATAATTCAATTGGAAAACTCAAGAATTGTAACCAAACATATGTCGGAAATCAATTTCAGAAGCTCGGCCCGTCAAGGCGATATTATCGAAATTGGAATTGATGTGGTTCGTTTTGGTAAAACTTCGCTTACTTTGATTTGTGAAGCTCGAAATATGATGACACGCGAAACCATTATTACTATCGAAAGTACCACGATGGTTAACCTTGGTCCAGATGGTAAGCCAAAAGCGCACGGAAAAACAGAAATTGAATATGTAAAAGACCGTTTAGAGGACTAATTGTTTCAATTCTGTTATCAAAAATAATTTTTGGGGTTATATTTTTCTTAAATACTTTTTTTCAATATAAAAAGTGGCAAAGGGAAGAAGTGAGGCTCCTAAAATAATAATCAAAGTTTGGTTATTCCATTCTTGGATTTTTTTTAACCAAACTGCCAAAAGTACATATCCTATAAATAGCAGGCCGTGAGTCATCCCTAATGGATTCAACAAACTATGGTAAAGTTCAATATTAGAATGTTTGATATAAAGCATATTAAAGAATAAAACTAAATAAGAGATACCTTCTAGGATGGCGACGTTTTTGAATACTTTTAGCATAAAATGACTTTTAATTTTTGGTACGGCAAAACTAATGATTATCGTTGATTTTAAGAATGTCATTTCTGAAACAATTAACATTTTGCATTTAATTCAAATCCATGAGCAAACGCGATTTAAAAAAATACTTAAACGAACTCACAAAATCCCAACTCGAAGAGCAAATTATTGAGTTGTATGAAAAATTTGTTCCTGTAAAAACCTATTATGATTTTGTTTTTAATCCAAAAGAAGACACACTACTAAGGGGATCAAAAATCAAAATTTCGAACGAATATTTTCCTGCAAGAGCAGCTTCTGGCAAAGCTCGAAAACCCAAAATGCGCCGTTCTGTGGCTCAAAAATACATCAAGCAATTTATACTTTTGGGAGTAGATCCTTTTATAATTGCTGATGTAATGCTCTATTCAATTGAAATTGCTCAAACTTTTTCCTCCGAAAAAATCATAAAATCAGAATTGTTTTATAAAAGTATGCTCAATTCATTCAGTCAAGCCATTAGTTTTATGATTGCCAATGGAATTTTAAGCGAATTCAAAACTCGAATTATCGCCATAAACAAGGAGACTTTTAACCAAAAGTGGTTTAATTTCCAAGAATTTGACGCCATTTTAGAACGTTTTGAATACTAGTTCTCAATTATATAGACGATTTTATTTAATCCCAATTCTTTTTTTACACGATTATTTAGTGGTTTAACTGTTTTTTAGGTGTATTTTTGCAAAAATCCAATAAATACAATGTCTCAAAACACTCTAGAAACACAAATTGAAGATAAGAAAGAACTTTATTCGTATCAAAAAGGAGATATTGAATCCATTTTTGAGCGCTTAGACAATGCGTCTCCCAATTATCATTTACTGTATCAATTGCCAACTGGTGGTGGGAAAACTGTTGTTTTTTCTGAGATTGTTCGACAATACTTATCAAAACACAATAAAAAAGTAGTCGTTTTGACCCATCGGATTGAGTTGTGCAAGCAAACTTCAAAAATGCTGAAAGGTTTTGATGTCAAAAATAAAATCATAAACAGCAAAGTCAAAGAACTTCCAGACCAAAACGATTATTCTTGTTTTGTAGCGATGGTCGAAACCTTGAAAAACCGAATCAATGACGAGAAATTGCATCTCGACAACATTGGATTGGTAATTATCGATGAAGCACACTACAATTCCTTTCGAAAATTATTGAGTTCGTTCAAAAATGCCTTTATTCTTGGAGTTACTGCAACCCCTTTGAGTTCGAATATCAAGTTGCCAATGAACGAAAGTTATGATGAATTAATTGTTGGTGACAACATTAGTTCGTTAATTGAAAAAGGCTTCTTAGCCAAAGCAATTACTTATAGTTATGATGTTGGTCTAACCTCATTGAAAGTTGGAATCAATGGAGATTATACCGTGAAATCATCTGATGATTTATATACCAATATGGCGATGCAAGAGAAATTACTGCACGCTTACACCGAGAAATCTTTGGGTAAAAAAACCCTGATTTTCAATAACGGAATCAATACATCCTTATATGTATATGAAACTTTCCGTGAAGCTGGTTATGGAATTCGACATCTCGATAATACGAGTAGTACCGAAGAACGTAAAGAAATTTTACATTGGTTCAAACACACTCCCGATGCTATTTTAACCTCGGTTGGAATTCTTACCACTGGTTTTGACGAACCTACGGTAGAAACTATTATTTTGAATCGTGCCACAAAATCGTTGACTTTGTATTTTCAAATGATTGGTCGTGGTTCTCGAAAATTACCTGGAAAAGAAGAATTTACAGTTATTGATTTAGGAAACAATGCCGCTCGTTTTGGCTTGTGGAATGAGCCCGTAAATTGGCAACACATTTTCAAATCGCCAGAGTTTTATCTTGAAAATCTACGTGACGATACCGAAATTGAATTATATTTTAAATATACGATGCCTCCAGAGTTACGTGCTAAATTCAGTAAAACTGAAGTCGTAACTTTTGATGTCGATGAAGAACATAAACTAGCCATTGCCCAAAATTTGCGTTCCAAGGTTGTCTTGGACAAATCTTTGGAACAACATGCAGCAATGTGTGTGGACAATACAGAAGAATTGCGTGATGCCAAAGAATTGTATAAAGAATTGGATCCCGATATCGAATGCCGTTTGAAGCGTTATGCCAAATGTTTGAGCCAATGCAGCAAGAATTACCGCGAATGGTTGGTAGATGATTACAAACAGAAATTGCTGTTATTGATAGGGAAGAAGTATCGCGAAAAAATTATGAACGAAGCCGATTAATTTTCAGGAGCTATTTCCCGCCATTCGTTACAATCTATTGTGCCGAACACCGGCAAA
>ERZ1034365.72-NODE-72-length-50795-cov-5.330494_pt1 | contig 50795 bp, 56 predicted proteins | sample MGYA00520615_ERZ1034365 | MGnify/ENA primary metagenome ERZ1034365 (study PRJEB33736, sample SAMEA104284505) | Azolla filiculoides | biome: Urban; feature: Water surface; material: Ditch water | place: Netherlands | collected 2015-10-28 | depth 0-0.1 m ...
TGGCGAATGGTGTACATGTCGAGCAAACCCTGTGTGGGGTGTGCGTGCCGGCCGTCACCGGCATTGACCACGTGCACATGCGGTGCCACGTGCTGTGCAATGAGGTAAGGCGCGCCCGACTCGGAATGGCGCACCACAAAAATATCGGCCGCCATGGCCGACAGGTTGGCGATGGTGTCGAGCAGCGATTCGCCTTTGGAAGCTGACGAACGCGCAATGTCGAGGTTGATCACATCGGCCGACAAACGCGTGGCTGCAATTTCAAAAGTGGTGCGCGTGCGCGTGCTGTTTTCAAAAAACAAGTTGAACACGCTTTTGCCGCGCAGCAAGGGCACCTTCTTCACTTCGCGGTCGCTGACGCTGACGAAGTTGGCAGCGGTGTCCAAGATGTGGGTGAGGATGTCGCGCGACAAACCTTCGGTGGACAGCAAGTGAATCAGCTCGCCGTTCTTGTTGAGTTGGGGATTGCGTTTGTAGAGCATTGTTATTTTTTTCCGACTGAACTGTGGTCTTCTTTGACTTCGAAACTGAACGCACCGTTGTCCAAACGGGCCAGCGCCAGCGATTGTGTTTCGGGCAAGGCCACGCGCGCGGCGGCGTAGTCGGCCTGGATGGGCAACTGGCGAGCGCCGCGGTCCACCAGCACCGCCAAGCGCACATTGGCCGGGCGACCGTAATCAAACAATTCGTTGATCACAGCGCGAATGGTGCGACCGGTGTAGAGCACATCGTCCAAGATCAGTACATCGGCGCCTTGAATTTCGAAGGGCAAGCTGGTTTGACCCCCCGCAGACAAGCCGCGCTGCGCAAAGTCATCGCGGTGCATGGCCGAGGAAATGCTGCCGTGTTTGCCCGTCAAGCCCAAATCTTTTTGCAGACGTTCGGCCAGCCAGGCGCCGCCCGAGGTGATGCCCACCAAACGTGTGTCGGCGGTGCACATGGCACGCACACCGCGCAAGAGTTCGCTGTACAGCGCCTCTGCATTCAAAGCCAATGCACTCAAGGCAGACTCCTTAAAAATTGTTCCAAAATGATGCAGGCCGACGCAGCGTCGGCATCTTTGGCACCCGCCGAAATGGCTTCGGTGGTGCTGTAACGTTCGTCCACTTCGTAGACATTCAAACCAAAACGGCCGCGCAATTGGCGTGCAAATTTTTGTGCGCGCAAGGTGTTTTCATGCGAGGCACCATCGGGGTGAAAAGGCACGCCCACCACCAAGGCATCGGGCATCCATTCTTTGATGCGTTTTTCTATTTGCGCAAAGCGCGCATCGCCTTCGGCCACCACTGTGGCTTGCGGCGTGGCTTGGCCCAACATGCGATTGCCCACTGCAACACCGGTGCGCTTGAGGCCAAAGTCAAATGCCAAAAAACTCTGCTGCGATGCAGGCACAGAGGGCGCCTGGTCTAGGCTCATGCGTGGCCCGCCTCGGAAGACAACATCCAAGATTGCAAGCCCAACAGGCCGAGCGCCTTGTCGTAGCGTTGCTCAATGGGCGTGTCAAAAATCACGGCGGGATCGGCCTCGACAGTGAGCCAGCTGTTTTCGCCAATTTCAGATTCCAATTGCCCCTCGCCCCATGAGGCATAACCCAGTGTGACCACCACACGGTGGGGACCAGAGCCATTGGCCATGGCTTCCAGCACATCTTTGGACGTGGTCATGGCCAGCCCGCCCGGCACACTGAGGGTGGCGGCGTAAAGAGGATCTTGAGGGGTGGCGTCGGTGACTTCGGGTTCGTGCAATACAAAACCTCGCTCGCCCTGCACGGGGCCGCCCATCAATACCTTGGCTTGCAAAAGGTCTTCTCGGTGCAGGGGCAGCTCGACTTTCTCGAACAAATGCTTCAGACTGAGTTCGCTGGGCTTGTTGATGATCAGGCCCATGGCGCCCCGCTCCGAGTGTTCGCACACGTACACCACACTCTTGGCAAAAGTAGGGTCCTCCAAACCGGGCATGGCAATCAAAAAATGATGCGAAAGCTGAGTGGAGGCAAAATCGGCAGACATGTCCCAATTTTAACGGCCTCAAACCCATGCACAAACCCTTTTCTACCGGCTTGGTCTGGTTTCGGCGAGATTTACGCGTTGCCGACAACGCCGCCCTGTTTCACGCCCTCAAAAATTGCCAAAAAGTGCAGTGTGTGTTTGTCTTCGACACCGACATTCTCAATGCCCTGCCCCGTCAAGACCGGCGGGTGGCCTTCATCCGCGAGTCCTTGGTCGAATTGGACAGCCTGCTGCGCCAAGCGGCCGTCCAGGCAGGTGTTGACGCCAAGCTGGCGGCCCAAGTGGGCCTCATTGTGTTGCACGGCAGCTCCCTCAAAGAAATTGCACACTTGGCCCAACACATCGAGGCGCAAGCAGTCTTTGCCAACCACGACGACGAACCCGCCGCCTTGGCCCGCGATGCCCAAGTGCGCGGCGCCTTGGCCAATGCAGGCATTGCCCTGCACACCTACAAAGACCACGTGGTGTTTGAACGCCAAGAGGTGCTCACTTTGGCCGGCAACCCCTACACCGTGTTCACACCCTACAAAAATGCCTGGCTCAAAAAAGTGCAGCCCCAAGATTTGGCGCCACACCCCGTGGCAGAGCATGCAGCGGCTCTCGCCCCACGGCCAGCCGAACACCAAGTGCCCGTGCCCACCCTGCCCAACATCGACTTTGAAAACATCGACCTCAGTGCCCTGCACTACAAAACAGGCGTTTCGGGTGCGCAGGCCCTGCTCGCCGATTTCTTGCAGCGCATTGACCGTTATGAAGAAACGCGCAACTTTCCCGCCGTCAAAGGCCCCAGCTACCTTAGCGTGCACTTGCGCTTCGGCACAGTGTCTGTGCGGCAATTGGCTGCCCAAGCCTGGAGCCGTTACAAAACCAGCGAAGGCGCCAGCGTGTGGTTGTCTGAGCTCATTTGGCGCGATTTTTATGCGCAAATTTTGGCCAACTTTCCCCACGTGGCCGAGCGCAGTTTCAAAGCCGAATACGATGCCATCCATTGGGACCATGGCCCCCATGGCAAGGCCTTGTTTGCAGCCTGGTGCGAAGGCCGAACCGGGTATCCATTGGTCGACGCGGCCATGGCCCAAATCAACCAAACGGGTTACATGCACAACCGCCTGCGCATGGTGGTGGCCTCGTTCCTCACCAAAGATTTAGGCGTCGATTGGCGCTGGGGTGAAACCTACTTTGCCCAGCACCTCATCGACTTTGACCTCTCGGCCAACAATGGCGGATGGCAATGGGCCAGCTCCAGCGGTTGCGATGCACAGCCCTACTTTCGCATCTTCAACCCTGTCACCCAAAGCCAAAAGTTTGACCCGCAAGGCAAGTTCATCAAGCGCTACTTACCCCAGCTGGCAGGCCTGTCGGCGGCCGACATTCATGCGCCGTGGGAGGCCAAGCCGCTGGCTTTGCAAGCGGCGGGCGTGAATTTGGGAAAAGACTACCCCCTGCCCGTGGTGAACCATGCAGAGGCCAGAGAGACCACCTTGGCGCGTTATGCGGTGGTCAAAAAAGCAAGCTGACGTGCGTCAGGCTGCCTGGGTGGCCAGCTTAAATGGCCACCATTTCAAAGTCTTCTTTGCGCGCACCGCATTCTGGACAGGTCCAGTTCATGGGCACATCAGCCCAGGCGGTGCCAGGGGCAATGCCGTCTTCTGGGCAACCAGTGGCCTCGTCGTAAATCCAGCCGCAAATTAAGCACATCCAAGTTTTTGTATCAGTCACAGTGTGGCACCGGGTCGAATAGAATGAAACGATTGTATCGGGCTTCACTGTAACCCATGACCACCTCTTTACCCCCGACTGGCGCACCCGACGCTGCTGCAGACAGCGAAGACGACGCTGCCATTGCTTGCGTCTTGGTTTTCAATGCCAGTGACCCCAGCGGCGCCAGCGGCATCAGCGCCGACGTTTTGGCCATTGCCTCGGTTGGCGCGCATGCCCTGCCCGTCCTCACGGGCGCTTATGCCAAAGACACTGCCCAAGTGTTTGATTTTTTTCCACTGTCCGAGGAGGCTGTGGGTGATCAAGCGCGCGCCATCTTGGAAGACGCCCCGCCGCAGGTTATCAAAGTTGGCTTTGCCGGCAGCGCCGAAAACATCAGCCTCATTGCCGAACTCACGGCCGATTACGACGGTGTGCCCGTGGTGGCTTACATGCCCAATTTGTCTTGGTGGGAAGACGACAAAATAGACCAATATTTAGACGCCTTTCGCGAGCTGCTCTTGCCGCAAACCAGCGTTTTGGTAGGCCATCACAGCACCTTGCGCCGCTGGTTGTTGCCCGACTGGGCCAGTGAAAAAAATCCTGGTCCTCGCGACATTGCCAAGGCCGCCGCCGAACTGGGCGTACCCTACACCTTGGTCACAGGCATCACCGCCTCCGACCAGCACATCGACAACGTCTTGGCCACCCCCGAAACCGTGGTGGGCCATGAAAAATTTGAACGCATCGAAGCTGTTTTCAGCGGCGCAGGTGAAACCCTGTCGGCCGCCCTGGCCGCGTTGTTGGCCACCGGTCTCGATTTAACGGTCGCTTCCAGCGAAGCTCTCCACTACCTCGATCGCTGCCTCGACGAGGGTTTTCGCCCCGGCATGGGCCACGTCATTCCCGACCGTTTGTTCTGGGCCCTGCCAGAGGCCGAAGAAGGCGAAGACGACCCAGATGCGGGACCCGACATGAACGCCGATTTTTTTGAAATGCCCATCAATGAAACCAAACACTGACCTCAACGACACCCTGTTCGAACGCGCCTGCCAAGTCATTCCTGGCGGCGTCAACTCGCCCGTTCGCGCTTTCCGCGCAGTCGGCGGCACGCCCCGTTTTGTGAAGCGCGCTGAAGGTGCTTACTTCTGGGATGCCAACGGCAAAAAATACATCGACTACATCGGCTCTTGGGGTCCCATGATTTTGGGCCATGGCCATCCTGCGGTTTTGGCAGCGGTGCAAAAAGCCGCGCTCGATGGTTTTTCTTTTGGCGCGCCCACAGAGCGCGAAGTGGAATTGGTCGAAGCCCTGCTCAAATTGGTGCCCTCCATGGAGATGGTGCGCTTGGTCAGCTCTGGCACAGAAGCCGGCATGAGTGCATTGCGCTTGGCCCGCGGCGCCACAGGCCGCAGCAAAATCATCAAGTTCGAAGGCTGCTACCACGGCCACGCCGATGCCTTGTTGGTCAAGGCCGGTTCGGGCCTGGCCACCTTTGGCAACCCCACCAGTGCGGGTGTACCGCCCGAGGTGGTGCAACACACCTTGGTGCTCGAGTACAACAACATAGAGCAGCTCGAAGATGCCTTCAAAATTCACGGCAACGAATTGGCCTGCCTCATGATTGAACCCATTGCGGGCAATATGAACTTTGTGCGCGCCAGCGTGCCTTTCATGAAACGCTGCCGTGAACTCTGCAGCCAGTACGGCGCCTTGTTGGTGTTTGACGAAGTCATGACCGGTTGCCGCGTGGCTTTGGGCAGCGCACAAAGTGTTTATGCCAAAAGCATTCCAGGCTTCGAGCCCGACATCACTGTCATGGGCAAAGTGATTGGTGGCGGCATGCCATTGGCGGCCTTCGGTGGCAAACGTGCTGTCATGGCACAGCTGGCCCCTCTGGGCCCGGTGTACCAAGCCGGCACCTTGAGTGGCAACCCCGTGGCCACTGCTTGCGGTTTGGCCACCTTGGCCGAAATCAGCAAGCCTGGTTTCTTTGAGGCACTGAGCGCCACCACACGCTCCTTGGTCGATGGCCTCACAGCCGCTGCGGCCGCAGAAGGTGTGCCGTTTGCAGGCGACTGCGAGGGCGGCATGTTTGGCTTCTTCTTGTTGCCGACTTTGCCCAGCAACTATCCGCAAGTGATGAAAACCGACGGCACCAAATTCAACGCCTTGTTTCACGGCTTGTTAGACCGCGGCGTGTACATTGCGCCTGCGCTTTACGAAGCGGGTTTTGTCAGTGGCGCCCACACCGCACAGGACATTGCCGACACGGTCAGCGCAGCACGCGATATTTTCAAGACACTGGCTTAAGAGTCTCGGGTAATGCCCGTTTCCTTGACGATCTTGGTCATCAGATCACGGTCGGCAAGGAACACTTTGTTGAAGGCGTCTAGGCTCCACTGGGGCGAATCCATGCCCAAGGCCAGCAAGCGCTCTTTCACCTCTTTGTTCACAATGATTTTGTTCACTGCGGCATTGAGCTTTTCCAAAACGGCAACAGGTGTGCCCGCTGGCGCCAGCAAACCAAACCACGATTCAAAGTGAAACCCAGACAAACCAGACTCTGCAAGGGTGGGAATTTGGGGCAGCAAGCTGGCGCGTTTTTTGGCCGTGATGCCAATCACCCGTAATCGTGCATCTTGCAAATAAACGCCAACACCCGCTGTCGGCACAATGACGGCGTGACCTCTGCCGCCCGACACATCGGTCACTGCTTCGCCAGTACCCTTGTAGGGCACATGCACCATGTCGATGTCGGCGGACTTGGCAAAGTAGGCCATGGCCAAATGGGTAGAGCTGCCAACACCCGCAGAGTTGTAGTTGAGCACACCCGGTTTGCTTTTGGCATATTGAATGAACTCAGCGGCAGTTTTGGCAGGCACGCCGGCATTCACAATCAGCACATAACTCTGGTTGCCGATGTTGGCCACTGGCGCAAACTCTTTCACGGGTTCGTAAAACGGACGCGCGCCCATGGCCGACGTCACAAAATGACTGGACGCCGCCATCAACAAAGTTTTGCCATCGGGTGCGGCTTTGGAAACGAATGCCGTCCCAATGGCACCACCTGCACCAGGCTTGCTTTCAATGATCCAGTTTTGACCCGTTTCTTGAGACAATTCCTGTTGAATAGCGCGGGCTGGCATTTCGCGTGCACCACCCGCCGCAAACGGCACGATGATGCGCGATACATTGCCAGATTGCGCAAAGGCCTTGCCCAATCCAGCTGACAACAAAGCGGCCACCACCAGCTGGCGACGGTCCAAAAAGCTTGAATCTGTTTGCATCATTTTCCTAACAAGTCACGGGTTTCGTCGAACAACTCATCGACGGAATAAGGGCGAGGAATCAAACCTTGCTGGTAGGTGTAGCGAATCAACACCTCGAGTGCTTTGCGATTGGGCTCAATGCCAAAAGGGGTGAGGTCCATTGCGCCTTTGACCGCGTGCACGCTGCGGCGAGGGCTTTCATCTTTGGCCATGGCTTTGCTTTTGGCCAGCACTTGATACACCTCTTTGATCACATCGGGGCGGTCTTTGCACAAATCCATGTCGATGGCCATCATGTGATTGATGGGCAACATCTGCAAACGACGACTCCAAGCTTGCGCCGCATCGTGCGGATCCGGGAGCACCGGTTGCAAGCGCGGATCGTCTGGCAAGTCACTGCCAATGATGGCCGCGTCCAGTTCACCCGACAACAACATGTCGACCATCTTGCTGCCTTCGGGCGCACGCTCAAAACCCGGTGGGTCTGGAAACTCGGCCAAGTGGCCATGCTCAAACGTGACCCATTGCACTTTGGGCAAGTCCACGCCGTAGTCGTTGGCCAACACACCGCGCACCCAGGTGACAGTGGTTTGGGCATGCGCACGAATGCCCACGCGCTTGCCATTGAGTTGGGCCACCGTCACTTTGCCGCGCTCTGCGTTGTACACCAAGCAGTGGTGCTGGAATCGTCCTTCACCCACCACCGCAGGCAACAATGCCAATGGTTTGCCATAGGCTTTGGCTTGCAGGTAAGTGACCAGCGCCAACTCTGCCACGTCAAATTCCAACTCGCGCACCACGCGTTTGAAGGCGCGGTTGGGCGTTTTGACGGGGTCAAATTCAAAATCAAACAGCTTGGGTCGCAAAACACCATTTTTCAAAGCCAAGGTATTGGGGTAATCGCCCAACAGGGTTTTGAGTTTGAGTTTTCCGGGGTTGACGTTGGAAGACATGCTGCTTAGGCCTTGTTCAGATCAGGGTACAACGCATGCGCCGTGCCAGAGTAAATCCAGCGCTGCTCTTCCAGGGTCAATGACGCCGTAGCTTCGAGGGCTTCTTGCAAATGTTTGGTGAGACCCCCAGCAGATGCAGGGAAGTTAGAGCCCCACGCAATGCGCTTGGCGCCGAAAGCACTGACCACGGCTTTGCAAAAGGACGCCTGCGTGGCTTTGCCTTCTTTGGATTCACGCACGTTGTGGGTGGTGAACTTGAAGTTCAAATTTTCGTATTTGGCCAACGCAAACAAGCTAGCGGCTTGGGCATAAGGCGCCCCCTCTTCCAACAATGGCCGTGCAAAGTGGTCCAAGAGCACAATGGCTTTGGGAAATTGCTTTAGCAAAGTTTCAAGTTGGGGCAACCCATCGGCGCGCAGTTGCACGCACATGGGAATCTTGTGCTCGGAGATGTATTCCCAAACGGGAAAGCTGCGAGGGTCGTCCAAACGCACGCTGTGGTCTGCGGCGGTATGACCGGCAATGAACACGCGTGTGCCACTGAGGCCCGCCTCTTTCCAACGCGTCACTTGGGCCACGGCATCGGGCAGCAATGTGTCTACGGAGTACACACCCACAAATTGAGACGGGTTGGCTTTGACACAGTCCAGCGTGTAGCTGTTGTCATGGCCATAACAGGTCGAGGCCTGAACCAAAATTGACTTGGCCACGCCAGCGTCTTTCATGGCGTGTGCCATGCCGACACCATTCACAGGACGCTCTTTGGACCAATCCGATTGTTTGCCGCCCATGGGCGCCAAAGGATAACGAACGGGATCGTCCGCAATCACGTGGCTGTGCGAGTCCACCACGGGCACGCCCAAGGAAATGGCCGTCAAAGGGTGAGATGTAGATGCAGTCATGATGCCTTGGGTGCGAATGTTTGAATTTTCGCTTTGAGTCTTTACAGACTCACATCATGCCTTTATCCAAAGGCTTGATGCTCTACAAATTTTCACAGCTCAGTGACGAAAGTGGCGCACACCCGAGAAGACCATGGCCACACCGCGCTCGTCGGCCGCCGCAATCACCTCGGCATCGCGCATGGAGCCACCGGGTTGAATGACGCAGTTGGCACCGGCGTCTACCACCACATCCAGACCGTCACGGAACGGGAAGAAGGCGTCGCTGGCCACCACGGTGTTTTGCAAGCTCAATCCGGCATGGCCGGCCTTGATGCTGGCAATGCGCGCAGAGTCCAAGCGGCTCATTTGACCGGCGCCCACGCCCATGGTCATGCCGTTGGCACAGAACACAATGGCATTGCTCTTCACGTACTTGGCCACTTTCCACGCAAACAACAAGTCTTGCAGCTGGGCAGGTGAGGGCTGCACTTTGGTGACCACTTTGAGGTCGGCCAATTGCAGCTCGTGGTTGTCGGCGGTTTGAATGAGCAAGCCAGAACCCACGCGTTTGATGTCTTGTGCATTTCGGCCTTGCTCGAAGGGTGTGCCGCCTGCTTTGAATTCGGGCAAGGCAATTTGCAACACGCGCACATTGGCCTTCGCTTTGAAAATTTCCAGCGCTTCAGGTGAGTAAGCCGGTGCCATCAGCACTTCCACAAACTGCTTGCTGATTTGCTGCGCAGCGGCTGCGTCAACGATGCGGTTCAGGGCAATGATGCCGCCAAACGCAGAGGTGGGATCTGTTTGAAACGCCTTGCTGTAAGACTCGAGTGCGTTGGCACCCACGGCCACGCCACAAGGATTGGCGTGCTTCACGATCACGCAAGCCGACTCAGTAAAGCTCTTCACACATTCCCAAGCCGCATCGGCATCGGCAATGTTGTTGTACGACAGCTCTTTGCCTTGCAACTGAACAGCCGTGACCAAAGAGCCAGGCGCTGGATGCAAGTCGCGGTAGAAGGCGGCTGTTTGGTGAGGATTTTCGCCGTAACGCAAATCTTGCAACTTCACAAAGCGGCCATTGGACTGCGCAGGGTACTCAGTTCGAGTGGCGTCTTCCAAGTTGTAAGAAGACAGGTAGTCGCTGATGGCGGCGTCGTAATTGCTGATGCGGTTGAAGGCAGCAACAGACAACGCAAAGCGTGTTTTCTCAGACACTTTGCCGCTGGTTTTGAGCTCGTCAATCACGGTGGCGTATTGTGATGCGTCGGTGAGTACCGCCACATCTTTCCAGTTCTTGGCGGCACTGCGCACCATGGCCGGGCCGCCAATGTCGATGTTCTCGATGGCATCTTCCAATGTACAACCCGGCTTGGCCACCGTGGCTTCAAAGGGGTACAAATTGACGATGAGCAAATCGATGGTTTGAATGCCGTGCTCTTTCAAAGCGGCCATGTGCTCTGGCACATCGCGGCGTGCCAGCAAACCACCATGCACTTTGGGGTGCAAAGTTTTAACGCGGCCGTCGAGCATTTCTGGGAACTCGGTCACTTGCGCCACTTCGGTCACAGGCAGACCTTGCTCGGCCAGCAACTTGGCTGTACCGCCGGTGGACACCAGCTCGACCTTGAGCGCATGCAGCGCTTTGGCCAATTCAACAATGCCGGTTTTGTCGGAGACAGAAATCAGTGCTTTCATTTTTTTCACTTCAAAAGTTTGTGTTCAATCAGTTTCTTGCGCAGCGTGTTGCGGTTCAGGCCCAGCCATTCCGCAGCGCGCGATTGGTTTTGGTCAGCTTGTTGCATGACCACATCCAGCAATGGTTTTTCCACCACATTGAGCAGCATCTCGTACATGCCATGGGGCTCAGAGCCGGCCATGTCTGCAAAGTAAGTGTTCAAACTGTCGCGGATACATTCGTCAATTTTCTTTTTGCTCATTCCATTGTCTCCAAAGCCATGTCAGGACGAACGCCTGCATCAGCCTGCGGCATGCGCTCGATGCGCGCTGCCATTTCTTCAAAAAATTGGGCCACAGCACGAGATTGCAACTCGGCCGTCTCCAAAGTGTTCATGTGATCTCTAAAGTCACCACCACCAGGTAAATCGCGCACATACCAGCCAATGTGTTTGCGCGCAGAACGCACACCCGTCAGCTCACCATACAAAGCATAGTGATCTTGCAAATGTTCAAGCAACGCGCGCGTCACTTCGGCCACCAAAGGCGGCGCCAAGTGCTCGCCTGTGGCCAAGAAGTGCACAATTTCTCGAAAGATCCAAGGACGGCCTTGCGCAGCACGGCCCACCATGAGGGCATCGGCACCGGTGTACTTTAAAACGTGCAAGGCTTTTTCGGGTGAATCAATGTCGCCATTGGCCACCACGGGAATTTTCAGAGCAGCTTTGACCGCTGCCACGGTATCGTATTCAGCAAAGCCTTTGTAGCCTTGCTCGCGGGTGCGACCATGCACCGTGACCATCTGAATGCCCACGCTTTCAAAGGCCCTGGCCAAGACCAAGGCATTTTTTTCGGTGTCACACCAACCCGTACGCATCTTCAATGTCACAGGTACACCGCGCGGCGCGCAGGCAGCCACCACCGCTTGGGCAATTTCGATTGCCAAGCTTTCGTTTTGCATGAGCGCAGAACCCGCCCACTTGTTGCACACCTTTTTGGCAGGGCAACCCATGTTGATGTCAATGATCTGCGCACCCTGATCGATGTTGTAGGCGGCGGCTTCGGCCATCATGGGCGCATCGGTGCCGGCAATCTGCACGGCAATGGGGCCTGGCTCACCCTCGTGGTTGGCACGGCGCGAGGTCTTCAAACTTTTCCACAAATCTTTGCGCGACGTGACCATCTCACTCACGGCATAGCCCGCACCAAACTGTCTGCACAGTTGGCGAAAAGGCCTGTCGGTGACGCCAGCCATTGGCGCCACAAACACAGCATTGGGCAAGACATAAGGTCCGATTTGCATGGACGGATGAAGCGGTAAAAAGTGGGGAGGTGCTTAAAAAGGAGGCACGATTGTAATTGCTTAAATTTTGAGCAAGGGAATTATTTTCAAAGAAATTTCAAAATTGAAACCTTTGGCTACACTCTGCAGAACATGGCAGATTGGCTCACCCCTCATCTCACGCAGCTTTTAACTTGGCTGGCGTTCCCCGAACACGGTTTGTCCACCGTGTTCCTGATCTCGTTCATTTCGGCGACCTTGTTGCCTTTAGGCTCCGAGCCTGCCGTTTTTGGGCTGATCAAACTCAACCCCGATTTGTTCTGGTCGGCCATTTTGGTGGCCACCGCGGGCAATACGCTGGGCGGCATTGTCAGTTGGTGGATGGGCTATGGCGCACATCAAGCGCTCGACTTGGTGCGAAAGCGCAAACAGCACACCGACCCTGCCAGCAGCAGCTTGGGCGACAAAATGCATGGCCATGCGTTGGTCTGGCTCGAAAAACTGGGTCCCAAGGCGTGCTTGCTCTCCTGGCTACCGGGTGTGGGCGATCCCCTGTGTGCGGTGGCCGGTTGGCTCAAAATGCCCCTGCTGCCCTGCGCCATTTACATGGCCATTGGCAAATTGCTGCGCTATGTGGTGATGACGTCTTTGCTGCTGTGGGTTTTTTAGCAGCACACGCTGATTAACGAAACACCAACAAAGTAGCCACCAGCACCAAAAAGGCCAGCAAGACTTTTCTGAAGGCATCTTCACTCAGACGATGGCGCATCTTCTGGCCCGTCTTCAAGCCCAAGGCCATGGGCACCAGGGCCAAGAAGGAATAGCCCAGGTCTATCAGTTCCATGCGGCCAAAGCCATACATGGCCAAGTACAAAGGCCAAGCGGCATTCAGGTAAATGACGCTGATGCAACCTACAAACTCATCGCGCTTTAGTTTCAAAGACATCATGTAGCTGATCAGGATAGGGCCCATCAGAGATGACACACCCCCCAACATGCCTGACAGCGTGCCCACCAAGGCGCCCACCCAGCGCTCTTTTTGAGGTGGAATTTTGAAGCTGGGTTTGAACAGCATGGAGACAACGGCCAGCACCACAGCAAAGGCGACCAACATGTTGAGTTGTTTGACGCTGAAGGACAGCGTCCAGTGCACGGCAAACACCGTCATGATGGCTTGCGTCAGCATCAAGGGCCAAAAGCGCTGCAGGCTGGCTTTCCAACTGGCCTCTTGCCATGCTTGCCACACATTGGAAACCAACACGGGCACGGCCACCAAGGCGATGGCTTGGGTGCTGCCAATCATGAGCGACATGATGGGCACCGCAAACAGGGGCAAACCCACGCCCAATGTGCCTTTGACAATGCCGCCAAACAGGATCGCAGCAGCGCAGGCTGCAACGATCAACACCGTGTCGGTGTTGAACAAAAATTCCATGTGGTAAGCCTTGTGAAGTTCGCGCGAGCCTGCTGACGCCGCGCGAAGGGTTTAGATCTTGAACGCTTCCAAAGACTCTGGCGCAAACAATTCCTGCGGGCTGAGTTTGCGTGGCGACAAACCTTGCTCTTGGTGATAACGCGTGAAAGTTTCCAGCACGTTCAGGTTGTTTTCCAAACCATACGACCACCAGTCGTTGCCAAACTCACGGCGTGCATCTTCCACGTGGGCGGTCAGCCAAGGCAACATGGCCTTGAGGGCCGCTGTTTCGTACAGGTCTTCGTAAGTTCGGCGCTGCGCTTCAATGAAGGCTTTGGTGAGTGACTGCGCAATCCAGCGATTGGCTTCGTACACTTCGCGGCGAATGACCACGGTGTGCATGATGGGAAAAATTTTGGTTTGACGATAGTAGGCGCGCTCAATGTCGACGTAGTTTTCAAACAATCGCTTGACCTTGCCATCGCCCTTCAGAAACGAAGACGGCATGCGGGCCGTGTACAGCGCATCGAGTTCACCTTCATGCAGCATTTGCGACAGGGTTTGATGCGGCTGAATGGGGTGCACTTGAATGTTGGGTGGCAAACTGAGCTTTTGCTTCTCAATGCGGCCCGTTTCTTCTTCGCCGCCAAACAAATAAGGCTGCGCATCCACAGGCACACCATAGTGGTCTTGCAAAATACCGCGAATCCACACGGGCGCGGTCATTTGGTACTCGGGGCTGGCAATGCGTTTGCCAATCAAATCTTTGGGCTCATTGATGCCCGAGTTAGCATTCACATAGATGCAAGAGTGGCGGAAAAAGCGTGAGGGAAACACCGGAATCGCAATGAAGGGGCGATCGGGTTTGTGCAAAGACACGCAATACGATGAGAGCGACATTTCGCAGACATCGAACTCGCGGAAACGCGCCATGCGGAAGAAAGTTTCTTCCACGGGCAAGTTCAGGTAATTTAAATCGATGCCGTCCACCTGCACGCTGCCATCCATGAGGGCGCGGGTGCGATCGTAGTTCCAGCAAGCAAAGCTAAGGGGAAGTTTGGCCATGTCAATTCTTTCAGAATGAGTCCTGATGATTCAAGCTGCGTTTATACCGGTTGGGCCGCGCGTTGCTGTCACCTTCTGAGTGCCATAAGCCCGTAGCGGCATGAGCAAACTTCACACTGGGCCAAGGTGGTGCATTTGCAGCATCACCTTGGCACGAGAAAGCGTTCTTAACTGCTGAACAAGAAGTTCATCACGTCGCCATCTTTGACGACGTATTCCTTGCCCTCAGCGCGCATCTTGCCGGCATCTTTGGCGCCCTGCTCGCCTTTGAAGGCAATGAAGTCTTCGTAGGAAATGGTCTGTGCACGGATGTAGCCTTTTTCGAAGTCGGTGTGAATCACGCCAGCCGCTTGCGGTCCTGTGTCGCCCACATGAATGGTCCAAGCGCGCACTTCTTTCACGCCAGCGGTGAAATAGGTTTGCAAACCCAACAAGGCATAAGCTGAACGAATCAAACGGTTCAAGCCCGGCTCGGATTGGCCCAACTCTTCCAAGAACATCTGACGGTCTTCGTCTGCCATTTCCGACATCTCGGCTTCCATCTTGGCGCAAATGGCCACCACAGGCGCGTTTTGAGCCGCAGCGTAGGCCTTCAGTTTGTCGAGCAAGGGGTTGTTCTCAAAACCATCCTCGGCCACGTTGGCCACAAACATGGCGGGCTTGGCGGTGATCAAGAAAAACTGTTGCAACAAAGGGCGCTCTTCTTTGCTGAAGTCGATGGTGCGAACAGGCTTGCCTTCGTTCAAGGCAGCTTGGCATTTTTCTAAAATGGCCACCAATTTGATGGACTCTTTGTCACCAGAGCGTGCGGTTTTGTTGACGCGGTGCAAACCCTTTTCCACGGCGGACAAGTCGGCCAAGCACAACTCGGTTTGAATCACTTCAATGTCAGAAATGGGGTCAACGCGGCCAGCCACGTGAATCACGTTGTCGTCTTCAAAGCAGCGCACCACGTTGATGGTGGCGTCTGTTTCGCGGATGTGGGCCAAGAATTTGTTGCCCAAGCCTTCGCCGGTGCTGGCACCCGCCACCAAGCCGGCAATGTCCACAAACTCCACGATGGCCGGAACGATGCGCTCGGGGTTGATGATGGTGGCCAACTCTTGCAAGCGAGGATCGGGCACTTCCACCACGCCAGTATTGGGCTCAATGGTGCAGAAAGGATAGTTTTCGGCCGCAATGCCAGCTTTGGTCAAGGCGTTGAAAAGGGTGGACTTGCCAACGTTGGGCAGGCCCACAATGCCGCATTTGAGGCTCATGGAGGACTTTCTTGGATTCTTCGAACAATCCGAGATTTTAAAGGGTGTGCGTGGTCTAATTTCCAACCATGAGCAAAGCCCGCCCTGAATGCACCCTGGCACCGCCCGGCACACCCTGCCCACGTCTGCGTGTGGTGGCCATTGTGCTGGCTGCGGGCACGGCGTCCCGCATGGGGGGACGGCCCAAATGCCTGCTCCAGCGCGATGGCGAAACCTTGCTTCAGCGCCTGCTTCACCGCTTAGAAGCCGCAGGCATTGACGAAACCGTGCTGGTATTGGGTCATCATGCAGATGCCGTGACACAGGACTTGGATGCCGTCCAGGCCCTTTCAGCGCCTAGCCGCATGGCCATTCACCGCATCCTCAACCCCCAGCCCACCGACGGCCAAAACAGCTCCTTGCACCTAGGTCTGGCCAAGGCCCAAGCCTTGAGACCCGACTGGCTGATGGTGGCGCTGGCTGACCAGCCCCTCCTTGAAACCCAAGACCTGCAAGACTTGGTCGCAGCTGTTAAACATGCACCTCGGGGCACGCAAATGCTTCAACCCCAAGTCAAGGCACATGAACAAACGCCACAACCGGGCAATCCTGTGATGTTGAGCAAAGTCGTCATGGCCGATTTACTGCAGAATGGCCAGCGCTTGGGACATGCAGACCCCTCCATCCTGCCCGGTGGCAAGGAATGGCGTCAACACAACCCCGCGCACTTTCACCCTTGGACCACACCCAATGTGCATTACCGCATCGACATGGACTCGCCAGACGACCTGGCGGCCTTGCAAGCCCAGTACGGTATTCAACTGGTCTGGCGCGAAGGGCTTTGATGGCCTTCTACAATTCACACCATGACGCACTCCTCCACCCCTTTTGACGTCTGCATTCGAGGCGCTGGCATCGTTGGCCGCAGCTTGGCCTTGTTGTTGGCTGCACAGCAGTTGCGCGTGGCTTTGGTCCACAAAGGCGCTACGGACAAATCGGACACAGGACACAGCGATGTGCGCGCCTATTCGCTCAATGCAGCGGCCAAGCAATTGCTGAGTGACTTGCGTTGCTGGCCTGAAGGCGCGGCCTGTACACCTATTTTGCAAATGCAAATTCAAGGCGACCACGGTGGCGATTTGCGCTTTGACGCCGCCGAACAGCGCGTTGAAGCCTTGAACTGGATGATCGACGTGCCGGCGCTAGAAGCCAAATTGGCACAGGCAGTGGGCTATCAAACTTACATTGAAGAAATGTCAGAGCCTGTCGATGCGCCACTCACCGTCATTTGCGAAGGACGCGCCAGCCAAACCCGCGCCGAGTTGGGTGTCAACTTTGAAGTCAAACACTACGCCCAACACGCCTTGGCCTGCCGCATTCAAACCACGGCGCCCCACCACCAAGTGGCTCGGCAGTGGTTTCAAAACACACACGGCCCCGAAATTTTGGCGTTCTTACCCATTGGGGGCGAAAGCAGTCACGAGTGGGCGGTGGTGTGGTCCCTCACGCCGACACGTGCGCAAGAACTTTTGCAAACGGATGCCGCGCAATTTTGCGCGCAACTCGAAGGCGCATGCAGCACGGCAGCCGGTCATATTCAACTCACCAGCAACCGCGCCGTGTGGCCTTTGCAATTGGCCAGAGCGCACAAGTGGATTGGCGCAATGCCGCAAACCCGTGAAGGCGGCAAACCTCAAGCCTTTGCATTGGCTGGCGACGCCGCGCATGCCATGCACCCATTGGCGGGTCAAGGCTTGAACGTGGGTTTGGGCGATGTGGCAGAACTGGCCCGCGTCATTCAGGCCAAAGAATTTTGGCGACCACTGAGCGATCACAAATTGTTGCGCCGCTACGAGCGGGCACGCCAAGCCGAAGTGATGGCCATGGGCTGTGTCACCGACGGCCTTCAAACCTTGTTTGCCCAGCCCGCGATGCCATTGCAAAAACTTCGCAACTGGGGCATGACCGGCTTCAACCGACTCAGTCCCCTCAAGAAATGGATGGCGCAACACGCCATGAAATCGGCTTCTTGAGTGGGCTACACAGCTCACGTTTTCACATTAGGAATTTGACCCCATGCGCTTGATTCAAGCTTTCACCGCCACATGCTTGCTAGTCACTAGCGTCAGCCTGTGGGCACAAGACGCCAACTTGAAGAAAACCTTGGCCGAGCGTTTGCCCTCCTTGCCCAAAATTGAAGAGGTCAGCAAAACGCCCATGCCGGGTTTGTTTGAAATTCGCGTGCAAGGCAACGAGATTTTTTACAGCGATGCCAAAGGTGACTTTCTGATTCAAGGCGCCTTGATCGATACCAAGCAAAAACGCAACCTGACCGAAGAGCGCAACGACAAATTGTCAGCCATCCCATTTGACAGCCTGCCCCTCAAATACGCTTTCACGCAAGTGAAAGGCAATGGCAAGCGCAAACTGGTGGTGTTTGCCGACCCCAACTGCGGCTACTGCAAAAGATTCGAGCGTGATTTACAAAAGATCGACAACGTCACCATCTATCACCTGATGTACCCTGTGCTAGGAGAAGACTCTAAAGTCAAATCGCGCAACATCGCCTGCGCCAAGGACCGCGCCAAAACATGGAACGACTGGATGTTGCAAGGCGTGACACCGCCTGCTGTCGCGTGCGACAACCACCACATTGAGGTCATCGTCGAATTTGGCAAAAAGAACCGCATCACCGGCACGCCCACCATTTTTGTCGCCGATGGCACCCGTGTCCCTGGTGCCATTGAATCCGCACAAATTGAAGCCCTTCTGAACTCGGTCAAGCCATGAACACACACGCTGATCAAACCCGAAAGCACGTCAAACGACTGGCCTACGCCGGACTCATCCCTTTTGTCGGAATGGCCATCTTGATGTGGTTGGTCGATGCTGACTTGCATCCGTTCATGGCGCTGGCCATGGCAGGCTATGGCGCAACAGTGGTGTCGTTTTTGGGTGGCATTCACTGGGGCATTGGCTTTCGCAATGTGACGCGCATGCACAACGCACCGCTGTTTAATTTCGGCTGGGGCGTGGTGCCCTCTTTGCTCGCTTGGGTTGCCGTCACCATGCCCGCTTATGCAGGGCTGCCCTTACTGGCCTTGATCTTGGTCATTTGCTACATGGTCGATCGCAAAGCCTACGCGGAAGCGGGCTTGCAAGACTGGCTGGCCATGCGCCTGCACTTAACCGTCGTGGCCACCCTCTGCTGCCTGATTGGCGCCGCCGCCACCTGAGTTTGAAAAAGAAAATGAACGCCATTCACTACACCGTCGACGCCAGCCAAACCCACAGCCACCTGTTTCAAATTTCTTTGCACATTGCCAAGCCCGATGCAGGTCAGGTGGTGTCTTTGCCTGTGTGGATTCCTGGCAGTTATTTGGTCCGTGAGTTTTCAAAAAATTTGCAACAACTCAAAGCCAAACAAGCTGGCAAAACGGTGGCCGTTTTTCAAGACCACAAAAGCCAGTGGCGCATCGATTGCAAAAACACGTCGGCACTCGATTTAACTTACGAGGTGTATGCCTTTGACAATTCGGTGCGTACCGCATGGCTAGACAGCCAGCGTGGCTTCTTCAATGGCACCAGTGTGTGTTTGCGTGTGCACGGCCAAGAAGACAACGCCCATGCCCTGACGCTCAAAGCAGACAAGGCATCTACCTGGTCTGTGGCCACAGGCTTGTCAGCCGTCAAGGTCAACAAGCAAGGCTTTGGTGAGTACATGGCGGCGCACTACGACGAACTGGTCGATTGCCCGTTCGAGCTGGGTCACTTTTGGCGCGGTGAATTTACAGCCTGCGGCATTCCGCACGAGTTTGTGGTGGCCGGCGCCATGGCCTCGTTTGACGGCGCACGTTTGCTGGCCGACACGCAAAAAATTTGCGAAGCCGAAATCAAGTTTTGGCACGAAAAAAAACCAGCTGCCAACGCACCTTACAAGCGCTACGTTTTCATGCTCAATGCTGTGGAAGAGGGGTATGGTGGCTTGGAGCACCGCAACTCCACGGCCCTCATTTGCAATCGGCGTGATTTACCTGCCATGGCCATGAAAAAAATGTCCGAAGGCTACATCACGCTGCTAGGCCTCATCAGCCACGAGTACTTCCACACATGGAATGTGAAGCAACTGCGCCCTGCCGAATTCAAGCGCTACGACTACACCCAAGAAAACTACACCGAACTGCTGTGGTTCTTTGAGGGCTTCACCAGCTATTACGACGACCTGCTCTTGCGCCGCGCCAAATTAATTGACGATGCGCAATATTTCAAGCTGCTCAACAAAACCATTAACCTGGTGCTGCAAGCCCCAGGCCGCCAAGTTCAAAGTGTGGCGCAAGCCAGTTTTGACGCGTGGGTGAAGTATTACCGCCAAGATGAAAACACGCCCAATGCCACCATCAGCTACTACACCAAGGGTGCGCTGGTGGCCTTGTGCATCGACCTCACCATGCGCGCCGAAGGCACGTCCAACTTAGACCACGTGATGCGTGGTTTGTGGCTGCGCTGCAAAGGCGGCCCTTTAAGTGAAGCCGATCTGTTGGCCGAACTGGAAGCGCAAACCGGCAGAAGCTGGAAAAAAGAAATCAAATCGTGGGTCCACAGCACCCAAGACCTGCCGCTTAAAACCTTGTTGTCCTCGCACGGCGTGGTCGTGCACGAAGACCCTCCGCAAATGGCGCAGCGCTTGGGGTTGCGCGTCACGGAGGCGCAGGGTGTGGTTCAAATCAAAGCGGTGCTGCGCGGCGGGGCTGCAGAAAAAGCTGGCATGGCGGCAGGCGATGAATGGTGGGCGGTGGCCAGTCCCAAGGCCAAATCTCAAACTTGGCGCTTGAAAAAGCTCGACGATCTGACACTGCTGTTGGGCAATGAGAAAAAAGCCGTGGCCACCATCACACGCGATCAAAAAGTGTTTGCACTGCCGCTCACCCTGCCCACGGACGTGAACACTTGGCGTTTAAGCCACACCAGCAATGCACACAGCACCCGCTCCAGCGCTTGGCTGGACGGGGCTTGAGATTTACTTGCCGCGCAGGTCCAGCACGCGCTTGGCCTTGCCTTGGCTGCGCTCGACGCCGCCTTCGGCGCGCAAGTCAATTTCCACACTAGAGCCAATGTAAACCTTGATCTCGTGTTGCAACATTTTGGCGGCCGCACGGGCCTCGATGCTGTCGGGTGGGGTACCTGGGCGGGTTTCAACCGCCACCTTCAAATTGTCCATGGGGCCTTCGCGCGTCAACACACATTGATAGTGCGGCGCCAACTCGGGGCGCTTCAAAATCAATTCTTCAATTTGCGAGGGGAACACATTGACACCGCGAATGATCATCATGTCATCGCTGCGCCCTGTGATCTTTTCCATACGCCGCATGGTGCGTGCCGTGCCTGGTAACAAGCGCGTTAAATCGCGCGTTCGATAACGGATGATGGGCAAAGCCTCTTTGGTCAAACTGGTAAACACCAATTCGCCCATCTCGCCATCGGCCACTGGCTCGCCAGTTTCGGGGTTGATGATTTCGGGGTAGAAATGATCTTCCCAAATGGTGGGGCCATCTTTGGTTTCAATGCATTCGCTGGCCACCCCTGGGCCCATCACTTCCGACAAGCCATAAATGTCCACGGCATCAATGCCCATGCGCACCTCAATGGCCGCCCGCATGTCATTGGTCCATGGCTCGGCACCAAAAATACCAATGCGCAATGAGCTGCTGCGGGGGTCAATGCCTTGACGCTCAAATTCGTCTGCAATGGCCAGCATGTAGCTGGGCGTGACCATGATGATCTCGGGTTTGAAGTCTTGAATCAGTTGCACTTGGCGCTCGGTTTGACCACCGCCAAATGGCACCACCGTGAGGCCCAGTTTTTCTGCACCGTAATGGGCGCCCAAGCCGCCCGTGAACAAGCCATAGCCATAGCTCACATGCACCATGTCGCCAGGCTTGGCGCCACCTGCGCGAATGCTGCGCGCCACCACGGTGGCCCACGTGTCAATGTCACGTTTGGTGTAGCCCACCACCGTGGGTTTGCCCGTGGTGCCACTGGAGGCATGAATGCGTGAGCAACCTGAGCGTGGCACCGCAAACATGCCATAGGGATAGCTGTCACGCAAATCGGCTTTGGTGGTGAACGGAAACTTGGCCAAATCGGCCAAAGACTTGCAATCGCTGGGATGCACGCCAGCCTTGTCAAACTTGGCTTTGTACACCGGCGAGTTGTCGTAAGCGTGTTGCAGCGTGGCTTTGAGGCGCTTGAGCTGCAAAGAACGCAGCTCATCGATGCTGGCTTTTTCAATCGGCTCGAGGGGCAATGGGGAGGCTTTGCTCATCTCTATTTCTCCAAACTTTTGACAGCGTTATTCTGGGATCACGGTGCCAGGAATCTGCGCACTCTTGCCGCGGAACATGGCAATGACCTCGCCCTTTTGGTTGGTCACTTTCATGTCGTAAATGCCGTGGCGGCCACTGAGTGTTTGCTCTTGCCCTACACACGTGAGCACATCGCCCAATTGGCCAGACTTTAAAAATTCAATGCTGCAACCCGCCGCCACAGCCACCTTGTTGTAGCTGTTGCAGGCAAACGCAAAGGTGGAATCGGCCAAGGTAAAAATAAAACCGCCGTGGCAAATTTGGTGACCATTCAAATGCAGTTCTTTCACAGTCATGCGAATGACCGCGCGGCCGGGTTCACAGGCCAAGAGTTCCATGCCCATGGTGTCTTTGGTGGCGGTGTCTACCGCAAACATGGAGACGCCCACTTGTTTGGCCAACTCAATGGCGGCTTGTGAATGCATCGTGGTGGAATTGGAAGAGGTGCTCATGAGGATATGAAGGCTTTTAACAAGGCTCATTCGCCTTTGAATTGCGCGGGACGTTTTTCTAAAAAGGCTTTGACGCCTTCAATGTAATCGTGTGTTTGACCGAGTGCCGATTGGGCATCACGCTCTTGGTCCAGTTGCTCAGAAAGGCTGCGCGTGTGTGCGCCCATCATGAGTTTGCGCGTGGCCACCAAGGCCTTGGTGGGCATCAAGGCCAATTTGTCTGCAAGCGCCAAGGCTGCGGCCACGGGGTCTTCGGCCACGTCCCAAATCATGCCCCACTCCTTGGCTTGCACTGCGCCCAATTTGTCGCCTGTCATGGCCAAGGCCAAGGCGCGTGGCATGCCCAAACGCTCCACCAACAACCAGCTGCTGCCTGCATCGGGAATGAGGCCAATCTTGCTAAAGGCCTGAATAAAACTGGCTTGGGGTGACGCAATGGCAATGTCGCAGGCCATGGCCACTGACGCGCCAGCACCAGCCGCTACGCCATTGACAGCCGCAATGATGGGCATGCGCAGCGATTGAATACGGCGCGTGCTGGGGTTGAAAGCTTGGTCAATGACAGGTCCTGGGTCGGCACGCTTGACCATGTCGGGTCCGGGCGTGAAATCGAATTCAGACAAATCGGCACCTGCACAAAAACCGCGGCCAGCCCCCGTGAGCACCACGGCGCGAATCTCGGCATCCGCTTCAGCTTGGTCCAGCGCGGCCCACAAATCGTGGTGCATTTGACGCGTGAAACTGTTCAAAGCTTGCGGGCGATTGAGCGTGACCAAGGCCACGGCGCCGCGTTTTTCAAATGTCACTGTCAAAGTTGCGGCCAGGTTGTGGTCTTGGGTCATGTGCAAAGCCCTGCTTGTACGCTAAAAAGAGAAATGTACCATTAACCGACCGATCGGTTGGTTAATGTTTTCCCTTGATTCGCGCTCTTTTTCCATCCCGTTATAGTGAGGGCTGATGACATTGAGAACCTGACTGGAGAAACGTTTTGGCATACGAAAACATTGAAGTCCGCACCGAAGGCGGCAAAGTAGGCATCGTCACCCTCAATCGCCCCAAGGCTTTGAACGCCTTGAACGGCCCCTTGATGGACGAATTGGGCAGCGCTTTGAAGGCCTTTGATGCTGACGAAGCCATTGGTTGCATCATTGTGACCGGCAGCGAAAAAGCCTTTGCTGCAGGTGCCGACATTTCGGCCATGGCCAAACACAACTTCAACAACGTTTACAAAGAAGACTTCATCACCCGCAACTGGGAAACCATTCGCAGCATTCGCAAGCCCGTCATTGCCGCCGTCAGCGGTTTTGCGTTGGGCGGTGGCTGTGAGCTGGCCATGATGTGCGACTTCATCATTGCGGCAGAAAACGCCAAGTTTGGTCAACCCGAAATCAAATTGGGCATCATTCCTGGCGCAGGCGGCACTCAGCGTTTGCCACGCGCCATTGGCAAATCCAAAGCCATGGACTTGGTCCTCACGGGCCGCATGATGGATGCCACCGAAGCTGAGCGCTCCGGGTTGGTCAGCCGTATCGTGCCAACTGACAAGTTGATGGAAGAGGCTTTGGGCGCTGCCCTGCTCATTTGCAGCATGGGCCAATTGGCTGTGATGGCGGCCAAAGAAAGCGTCAATCGTGCGTTTGAAAGTGGCCTGACCGACGGCGTGATGTTTGAGCGTCGTTTGTTCCACGCCATGTTTGCCACCGATGACCAAAAGGAAGGCATGGACGCGTTTTTGAACAAACGCACACCCAACTTCACGCACCGCTGATCAGCGCCCGTTTTGCAACACGCACTCACCACTGCGCCCATCGTTTCCACGATTTGGCGCTTAGCATTGCCCAACGGTTTGGCCATGACAGCCAGCGCCTTGGTCAGCATTGCCGAGACTTGGTATGTGGGCCAATTGGGCATCTTGCCCTTGGCCGGCATGGCCTTGGTTTTTCCATTGGTCATGCTGCAGCAAATGTTGTCGGCGGGCTCTGTGGGTGGGGGTATTTCATCGGCCATCAGCCGCGCCATGGGCGCCAACAACCCTGACAAAGCCAATGCGTTGGTGTTGCATGCCAGCCTCATTGGTCTGGGCATTGGTGTGTTTTTCACATTGCTTTTTGCGCTGTTCAGCCCGTTGATATTTGCAGCATTGGGCGGCCAAGGCGAAGCGCTTGCGCACTGCTTGGCCTATGCACACATTGCATTTGCCGGTGCCATCAGCATTTGGCTGACCAATGCCTTTGCGTCCGTCATTCGCGGCTCGGGCAACATGCGAACGCCTTCTCAAGTTTTACTGTTCACTTCGCTGGCACAGGTTATTTTGAGTGGCGTTTTAGGCTTGGGCTTTGGGCCCATTCCCAGCTTTGGCATGGCCGGTGTTGCCACGGGTTCGTTGGTGGCGTTTACCGCCAGCGCACTTTATTTGTTCTGGTACCTGCGTTCGGGCCACAGCACTTTGCGCTTGAACTTCAACAGCCCATTGTCCAAAGAATTGTTTGTCGACATTCTCAAAGTGGGTGGCATGTCCAGCCTGTCTTCCTTGCAAACCGTGGCCACCATTTTGGTGGTCACACGATTGATTGCCGACTTTGGACCCGAGGCCTTGGCCGGCTATGGCATTGGCACGCGCCTGGAATTTTTGTTGGTACCCATCACCTTTTCGTTTGGCGTGGCGTGCTTGCCCATGGTGGGCATGGCGCTGGGCGCCAAGATGGTCAGCCGCGCCAAGCAAGTCGCATGGTCTGGTGCATTGATGGCCGCCGCCTTGGTGGGCTGCATTGGTTTTGTAGTGAGGGTGTGGCCAGGTCTGTGGGCCAATTTATTCAGCAACAACCCGATGGTATTGGCCAGCGCCAGCCAATATTTCGAATGGGTGGGGCCATGCTACGGCTTCTTTGCGTTGGGCTTGTGCTTGTATTTTGCGTCCCAAGGGGCCGGCAAGTTGTGGGGCCCAGTTCTGGCTGGCACCTTGCGCTTGGGATTGGTGGCTGCTGGTGGCTGGTGGCTCACGCAGCACAACGGCACCGCAGAACAAATGTTCATGCTGATTGCTTTGGGCATGGTGAGCTATGGTGGCCTCACCGCTTTGTCAGTTTGGAAAACCAGCTGGGCGCGATAACAAGTCTGGGCAACCACATTGGGGTACACGGTAGCCGGCCCCCACTGTAGTGGGCCTAAGCTGTTTGTATTTTGAAAATACTGCGGCGTTCGCCCACTTCCAAGCCCTTGATGTTCTTCAAGGATTGCGCGCGCCAAGGCTTGAGCGCTTCACGCTGCACAGCGTCTAGCCATCCCAGTTGGTCCAAGGCTTCAATGGTGGCGGCAAACAAAGCAGGCTTGTTGCCATCGGCAATTTTCAGGGCCAGGGCTTGACCGCGAGAACGGCTGCCAATGACCTGCACACCATCGGCCCCCACCTTGGTAACCCAGTCGCCACGGCCCACACGCATCAGGTCGGCGTCGCTGCGGCCCGTGCCCGACACCAACTCGGGGTGCGCGGTCATGGCTTCGCCCAGCAACTTCAGGCTGGCGCCATACACATCGTCTGATTCGGGCCTGGCCAAGCGTGCATAACTGCGGGCCAAATTTGACAAGGGCACGGCAAAGTTAGGCGCAGAACATCCGTCAACACCCCACCCCATGTCTTCTGAGGCCACCCCCGTGACATCGGCCACGGCTTTGCGAACTTGCTGCTGCAAAGGATGATCGAGCTCGGTGTAGCTTTCTTTGGGGACACCCTGCAATGAGCAGTAAGCCAAGAAGCCACTGTGTTTGCCACTGCAATTGTGATGACGCTCGTCCACCACAAAGCCATCGGGCAAAGGCTTGTCGTTGAACGTAAACCGGTAAGGCACATGACAGCCACAGCGCAGCTGTTGATAGGTGTTGCCGCTTTTCTTCAAGATAGAGGACACCTGCTCGAGGTGCATGTCCTCGCCATTGTGGCTGGCACACATCAGCGCCAATTCTTTGGACGTCAAACCCAGTTGCTGCGCACCGTCACTTTGAATCAGGGGCAGTGCTTGAAGCGCTTTCAAGGTAGAGCGGGTGAAGCAAAGCCAGTGGGGATTGCCCACTTGAGCAAGCACGCGCCCCTGTGTGTCGGTCACAGCCAAAGCCCCCATGTGCAGACATTCAGAAATGCCATTGCGGGTGAGCTCAATCATGGGAGAGAAATTCATAAAGCCTCTTCTGTTTAATCTTTGACACAACGAAAACCGATGCACTCCACACGCGTGTCTTTGGGTTTGGTGGCCACATCCGACGCATTTTGGTGGTCTGCGTCACACCACCACGAGGCCCTGCGCCAAGACATCATTTCTTCAGCGCATCACGCGCTTTGTCGTAGCGGTCATAGGAAGGCAATGCGGCAGGCGTTTGGGTCGTTCCGGTTGTTTTGGTTTTGTCAGCACCTCTCAGCCCTTCGTAAACCGATTCGTTGGACAGATAAGCACATGCCTGCAATAAAGCCACGCCACACACAACAAGCACGGCCTTTGCCATGCAACGCGTTCTTTGAAACATGCGTTGCGGCAAGGGTGAGCGCACGTGGAAAAATTGATTCATGTCAAAAGTACCTCGATGAATTGGGCCTGTTCAATGAATGGCTTGTAAAGTTTCACCGAATTTAACCCATCTGACTAGAATGCTCAGAAACAATTGACAGATGCAAGGTACAACATTGGCACGCAAACCCCTGGTCACGGCCCCCGAACTAGAGGCGCTACTGTCAAAGCCAACAGCAGACACGATCAGTGTTGATCCGTACTTTCCTTTACGGCTGGCCATTCTCACCTTCTTTTCTGCCGTCTGGTTTTTGCGACTCACCCTGTTCACCCACGATGTGGCCAACGATTTGTTTTCAAACCCCGACGTGCGAAATTACATGATGCCAGCCCTTTATTTCAGGGCATGGATTCTCTTTGTGTTCATGGCGGTAGGCGTTTGGTCTTATACAAACAGCAAGTACCCGGCCATTCTGTTTGGACTGATGTTTGTCGCCAGCCTGTTCAACCTGATCTTCGACATTAGCATTTTGTATTTGGAAAAACTGGCCCACCAAGACGCACGCATCACCTTTGTCATCATTGGCCGTCTTCTGGTCTCCTACGTCCTCTTTATTTCCATGCGACGGGCGCACCGTATTCCCGTAGGCCTAGACAAGTGGAATGTTTTTTTACCCTTCAAGAAGTAAACCTTTTCACGCGTTCAGACGTTGAACACCTGTCCTCTGGAGCACAGCATGAAAAAAATACTCGCCCTTGTCCTCATGACCCTCAGCTTGTCGGCCATGGCCCAACCACCGGCGCACCGTCATGGCCACCCACACGGCCATTCCCAAGGTCAATGGGTGCGTGGCTATGGCAGTGGTTGGAGCTGGGGTATTCCTGCAGTCATTGGCGGCTTGTTGGTCTACGAGGCCGTCAAACAGCCGGTTTACGTGCCACAGGCTTCTGTCATTGTGCAGCAGCCGGTCTACATGCCACCTGTCAACCCGACGTGCACACCTTGGACCGAAGTGCAAAGCTCGGATGGCACCACCACTCGCACGCGTACTTGCACGCAGTGAGTTGAATTCATTGCGCCAGATTAAGCGGCTGGATCAAGCTGCTTGAATTGAACAATGTTGCCCTCAGGGTCCCAGCCGTCCAGCACAATCATGCCGCGAAAGCGCCAAGCTTGTTTCAAAGGTTTTAAGTGGCCACCCGTTTGCTTCACGGCTGCTCGCACACGCTCTAAGTCATCCACCACAAACGTGGGCTTCATGGCGCATTCATCTCTGGGCACAGGGGGGGATTCAATGTCAATGCTGGCAGCATAGGCCTTAGAAATTGCATGCACCACCAGCTCATAGCTCGCGTTCACCAGCAGATCGTGTGTTGGCTCAGACTCTTGTACTTTTAAACCCAAGGTTTGCTGATAAAAAGTAGAAACAACTTTCTTGGACTTGGCAAAAACAACCAGGCCTTGGCTTGCAGAATGTAGTGAATTGGGCATGGGACTTGTCGGCAAACTGTGATGTCAATTGAAGCCGCCATCATTGCTTGTGTCAGGCCATTTTTTTGGCATTCGACTTAAGTAAATACCCTCGGGCGTATTAAAAATGGGGTCGCATTTGTTTAAAATTCGTATCAACACACATTGTTGAAACTTGAAGGAATGCAGTTTGTCCCTCAAACCCGTTGTCACCGCCTCTGAATTAGATGCCCTGTTGGCCAAGCCCAATCCAGGTGGCGTCAAAATTGACGCCTACTTCCCCCTGCGCTTGTGGATCGTGGTAGTCGTCTCTGGCTTGTGGTTCATCCGCCTCACCGTCTTTACCAACGAGGCTGCCACAGAGCTGTTCACTAACCCCGCTGTACGGGACTACATGACACCCGCGCTGTATTTCAGGGCTTGGGTGCTGTTTGCCTTCATCGCAGCTGGCATTTGGTCCTATGTCCACTCCAAGTACCACGCGATCACTTTTGGTCTCTTGTTAATGGCCAGTGTGTTCAATTTGGTCTTTGACCTCAGCATTTTTTACGCTGAACGCTTAACCGTGCAAGACCCCAAAACCACGATGTTCATTTTGGTCCGGGTTATTTTGTCCTATATGTTGTATGTTTCCATGCGCAATTCGTACCGCATTCCCAAGGGACGCGACAAATGGAACATCTTTCTCCCATTCAAAAAACGCTAACGCGCAAGGTCACGGCATGAGATCCAAATTCATTTCGTGGCCGGCTGTTTTGGGGGGCCTTTTCTTGCCACTGGTGGCCACCGCGGCGGAAGTGCTGGTGGCCGTGGCCGCCAACTTTGCAGCACCGATGCAAAAAATTGTGCCCTTGTTTGAACAAGACACGGGACACAAAGCTGTTCTTTCTTTGGGCGCTACTGGCAGTTTTTACGCACAGATCCGAAACGGTGGGCCATTTCAAATTTTGCTGGCGGCCGACGATGAAACGCCCATCAAGCTCGAGCAAGAGGGTTGGGGCATCCAGGGATCTCGCTTTACATACGCCACAGGCAAGTTGGTTCTGTGGAGCAAACAAGCCAACTGGGTTGACGACAAAGGACTGGTCCTTCAAACCGGTGCCTACAAACGCCTGGCCATTGCCAACCCCAAACTGGCACCTTATGGCGCAGCTGCCCTTGAAACCCTTGTACAACTGGGCCTGCTGCAATCGGTTCAGGGCAAACTTGTTCAGGGCGACAACATTGCACAGACCTATCAATTTGTCCTGACTGAAAATGCGCAACTCGGATTTGTGGCGCTGTCGCAAGTGTACGCAGAGGGCAAGATCAAACAAGGTTCAGCCTGGACCGTGCCGTCCAATTTGCACAAACCACTGCAACAAGATGCCTTGTTGCTCAACGCTGGTAAAAACAATGCAGCCGCTTTGGCCCTGCTCAATTACCTCAAGGGCGAGAAAGCCAAAGCCATCATTCGCTCGTTTGGTTATTCTGTCTAGAATGTCGTAGCCACTTCACACCAAAGAACAACCCAATGACGCTGAAACCTGTCCTCACCGCACACGAATTGGATGCCTTGCTCGCCAAGCCCATCAGTTCAGAGATCACGCCAGACACCTACTTCCCCATTCGGCTGTTCATCATTTTGGTCTTGTCTGTCATTTGGTTTGTCCGCATGACCGTGTTCACCCAGGAAATGGCGGCCGAGTTGTTTGCAGACCCCGTCTTGCGCAACTTCATCACGCCAGCCTTGTACTTTCGTGCTTGGGTGTTGTTCACATTTGTGGCCGTTGGTGCTTGGTGCTATCACAACGCCAAATACCCCGCCCTGGCTTTTGGCCTTTTGTTTGTCGGCAGTTTGTTCAACATGATGTTTGACATCACCATCTTCTACTCCGAACGCATTGCCCAACAAGATCCTTTGACGACTTTGTTCATGATGGGGCGCTTGTCGCTGACCTACATTTTGTTCGTCTCGATGCGCAATGCCTACCGCATTCCCAAAGGTAGCGACAAGTGGAATGTGTTGTTGCCATTTAAAAAACCGCAAGCGCTGACAAGTCATTAAGCTGCAAGACATACGCCACCAGCTTGGCTATGGAGACTTGAATGAAACACAAATTTGCAATCATTGGCCTTGGCATCATGGGGCGGCGCATGCTAGAAAACGTGATGCGCCACCCCGAGTTTGAAGTGTGTGGCCTGTGGGACCCTTCGGCCGACGCTGTGGCCAAAACACGTTCAGTGTCGCCCAGTGCACCCATCGCCCCAAGTGCCCAAGCAGCCATGCAAGAGGCTGATGTGGTGTACCTGGCTTGCCCCCCTGGCCCACGCAAAACCTACGCCTTAGAGGCGGCGGCCAATGGACAAGGCGTCTTCATGGAAAAGCCCTTGGGCACAGACAACGCCCAAAGCCGAGACCTGTTGCAGCAATTGGGAAAGGCCCGTTTGCCAAGCGTGGTGAATTTCACACAAGCCGCCTCGCGTGGCTTTGAAGAGTTGTCGCGTGCCATTCATGCACAAGAGCTTGGCGAGTTGTTGGGCATTGACATCGTTGTGAATTACCCCGCCTGGCCCCGCGCTTGGCAAAAGGAAGCAGATTGGCTGCGCTTTCGACATGAAGGTGGCTACACCCGAGAGGTCATCTCACATTTCTTGTTTTTGGCTGGACGCTTTTTGGGCCCCCTCACACTGCAGCACGCATCGCCGCGCTACCCACAAGACCCCAAGCTGTGTGAACTTGACATGCTGGCCCGGCTCACAACAGCAGGCGGCTTGCCTGTCACTGTATTGGGTACAACCGGCGGCATGCAACCAGATCGTCAAGAGGTCACCGTGCGCGGCAGCCGCATGAGCTACCAGTTCAGAGAGTTCTATCAACTCTGGCGCTCTGACGGCGGCGCATGGCAAGAAGCGCTTGACTGGACGCAAGAAGATCCGCGAACCAGTGCCTTACAGCGCCAATTGAGCGAAGTGAGCAGATGGCTTAGCGGTCATGCGCACAAGCTTGCAACGGCACACGAAGCATTGGCCGTGCAAGAACTTGTGGAGGCTATGCTGGTGGGCCATCCCAATGCACAGCCATGAATCAGGGGGCTAAGGCCTCCCCCAAGTTGGTGCCATTGGCGCTTTCTGCGCTGTTGACCTTCGCACCTTTACTTTATTTCGCCAATCACGCGATCCGATTCGATCAACCAATCGCTGCACGTCAAGTTGTAGAAATGCGCTTGCTTGAAAATTTGACACAAGCCTTGCCGCAGCCAAACCGGCCGAACACATTTTCGGCGCCAAGAGCCGTTGCCTTGCCTGGTGATGTTCTGGCGTCAAACCAAAGCAACCCAAATGACACTTCACCAACACAAGCGACTTTGCCACTTGAAGTGGTGCAACCCAAACCATTGAACTTGCAGGTGTCGCCAAAGGCGAGTGAATCAATCAGTCCGTTGCGTCAATCACCCATCAAGCACCTTGTGGAAGAAGAAGCCATCAAATCGTCTACCAAGAAAAACGAAAAGTTTGCCACTGAAATCAAGAACGCCGCTAGACCAGACTGCATGAAAACTGACCATGGCTTAGGCCTGTTCAATGTCGTGCCCTTGATTTACGATATTGCCAAAGACAAATGTAAGTAAGCTCGCACGCCAGTACCCACTGACGCTCAAAAAAGCGCCCGTTTCATCCAACTTCATCAAATGAAATTTATGCCAACAATCCGTCAATACATAGACACCACCGACCGAATTCAAGTGGTTGAATTATGGCGAAATGTGTTTGGCTACGAGACCGCTCACAACGAACCCAATTTGGCGATTTCAAAAAAGATCGCAACCCAAGATGGTTTGTTTTTTGTCGCAGTAGAAAATACGGGTATCGCAGGGACGATCATGGCGGGCTACGATGGTCATCGTGGTTGGTTGTATTCTGTCGCAGTTGACCCCAAGCAGCGCTTCAATGGATTGGGCAGTGCGCTCGTTCACCATGCTGAAAAAGCACTTGCGGAATTGGGTTGCATGAAAGTCAACCTCCAACTGCTTGACACCAATGAAGCCACGGCCGCATTTTACAAATCGATTGGTTATGCCGTTGAACCACGCGTGAGCATGGGAAAACTTTTATAAAAATACCCCATGTCACTGACGAGGCATTTTCTGGGATAACTTAATCAATCAAACCATGAACATCACCATTCAAACCATTGTGCACGGGCCAATTGATCTAGTTTGGCGCGCCTATACATCGCCAGAAGACATCATTCAATGGAATGCCGCCTCTGATGATTGGCATACAACATCTTCAAGTGTGGAACTCCGAGTTGGTGGTGCATTTTCTTCACGCATGGAAGCCAAAGACGGCAGCTTTGGTTTTGACTTTGCTGGCACCTACACAAAAATTATTCAAAACGAATTGATTGAATACGATTTTTTCGATCGCTCTGCCTCGGTTGAATTTATGCAAATTAAAGAAGGCGTGAAGGTTCGCATCACTTTTGTTGCTGAAACAGAACACTCAGTGGCGGAACAAGAAGAAGGCTGGCAAGCCATCTTGGATAAATTTGCCAGACACGTTGAAGCAATTAAAGCGTCAATCCCTTCGCAAGCTCTCTCTTAAAGCCATCAGGCCTTTGGGCTCACTGCTGAACCAAAACCAAGCGGTATCTGTGCCACCTTTGCGCAATATCCATTGATAAATGGTGAGATAAATCACGCTCACCCCAACGAGGCTAACTGCCAACACAGCAAGCCCCCAAAAGAGATACGCAAACAAGTTGGCATATGACATATTGGGCGCCAAGTCTTGTGCCGCCAGAATGATCAATCCGGCGATCAAGAAGCCTGCGATGAGCAACTTGATCATTTTTACAAGTGAATGGCGATGAGAATTTTTTTTGGAAATACTCTCGCTGACAGGATGAGGTTGCATGGTTCTTTTCAATCTTGATTTGAAAATTTTAAATCCAAAGTCCAAGGATTGGCAAGACGAGGATTGAAAATCCCGAAATCAATGAGCTGCGCAGGGGACTTGGCTCGGTAGCCGCCCCTTAAGCGGATAACGTGAGGGCCAAAGCTGAAATGATGAGTGCTTTCAAAATATATCGCCTTAATTTGTTCAGTGTTGATGTGATGAAGATGACGAGCCAGCGCGTGGTGCTTGCACCCAGACATTGACTTTGCGAGTGCCTGCTTTTTCAAAAACCAGTTCTAGGTCAAATCGATCGCCGTCTTTCAAGGGTTGCTTGAGATTCAGTAGCATCAAATGATGGGTGCCAGCGCCGCCATGGCGGAGATTGACTTCACTTCTGGCTGGCAGATCAATGGTTGGCACTTCACGCATTCGCATGACGTGACCATCCATTTGCATTTGATGAAGCTCAACACGCTCGGCCACTGTGCTCTTCGCGGCAATCAATTTGTCGGCTTGTCCACCTCGGTTGCGTAAACTTTTGAAATAGACGCTTCCATTGCGCGTCCCCGCCAAGCTAGGCGTTGCGTAAGGGTGGTCGATGACCAAATCGCCTTGCTTAAAGTCGTGCGCGTAAGCCTTGTTGTTGAGCGACATCGCCATGCCCCCAATCAATAGACCGCCTAGGATGAAACCCCAGCCAAATCCCGTCTTACGGATCAATTGCAACGTTGCGTTAAACCAATTTTTCATGACGCTCACTCAAGCGGCAGCCGTTTGAAACGAACCGAAGTTCCCAGCCTGAACCCAATGCGAGGACAATTTCTTTTTGGCTTTGACTTTGGCTTGAGGTCTTGCAGGAATCAACACGTTAAGGTCTCTGCAAACTGTCTCAACTGTCGAATCGATCGTGCTGGCAATGTCCTTCAGTGTGGGTAATTCAGTGCGTTGGATAGGCACAACTTGTCCGTCCAACCTAAATTCCAACAACGTAATCAGGTATGCCAAGCGTTGCCCAATGGGCCCCGTGCGAAGTCGGTACATGTCATACGTTTGGCGCTGCTGTTGCAAGAATGCTTGTACCAATGTGGTGGGGTCTGACAGCGCATGATTCACCGTATGCACCTCTACCGTTGAATCGATGATGGCTTGAACTGTGTATTGATAGGCTTTGTGACAAAGCGATTCCACGCCAATCAAGTCACCTGCTTTGGCCAGTTGAACAAGGGCTACACCAGCCTCTTCTGATCGGACTAATTTAAAAACACCGTGCGTCACGCGCCAAACGGGGCCAATACCCCCTGCAAAAGTGAGCGTTTGCCCACGCTTAATGTTGATCGCGCTGACCGCTTTTTCTTGAATTGTTAAATTCACTTTCTTCTCCTGACAAAGTCAATCGAAATGAAACTATTGATTCATTTCGACAAAGACCAGACCGCGCTCATGACGGTCTAGAACTAAGGGATCAGAAAGTAGAGGGCGGGCCTCGTGATGGCAGCGGCGGCGCAGTGACAGACGCAATGTGTGCAACAACCAGGGGCTGAAGTGCATGCGCCAAAGATGAAGGTTTTTCGAACTGAACAGACTTTGAGGGGGGCGGACCAGTGACTGCAGCGCACAATGGGCAATCCATGTTGGCGGTTAATTTGGCATCACTGTCGCCATTTGTATCCACCAGCTTCATACTGCCGCCGGTAGAGCAAACCATTTGCAAGCTACCAGGGTTGACGATGGTGGAAGCAATTGCAGAACCTAGGAACAAGGCAAACCACACCAGCACAAGGCGGGTGATGAATTTGGCGTTTCTTAGGGTTTGCATGGGTGGAAATTATGTCATATCCAAAATTATCAAAACTTATGCGTTGAAAGTGACAACATCAGGCCAACTTTTGGATCAACCTTACCTGACAGCACTTGCGAATAAATTTCTGATACAGCCGCAGGTCCAAGGTGTGTCTCAACTGACAGCCAAGGCGCCTGGCGGTTTGAAACCTTGTGTCTGAATGATTTCCAATCTGCAACGATGCGCTGCATCAGCACGGAATTACCCCATTCACTGCTTCTCTTTGCAACCTGCGCTGGTGCAAAAAAGAATGTAGCTCTTGGTCCAGGCAAGCCTTTGGCCGAGCCCTGTTGATCAAAATGCGTCACACCCACTGCGCAGTCATACTTTAGATGCTTAAAACGCATGTGGATGTCCGAACGAAGTTTTGCATTTCCCGCGAAATCTATGTACACACATTTTGTGTCGTCTGGCATTTCCGCCAACTGCTCATAGGTCAACACTTGGTGGTAGCACCCCAGGTGTTGGCAAAATTTCTGATTGGCCGCAGATGTAAGCCCCACCACCTGAATGCCAGCTCGATGTTGAAGTTGAACTGCAGTGGCATAGGCAGTTTTGCTGGATGCGCTTGAAAGCAAAATCGTATCTGCATCAAAGAAATTCTGATCAGCTAGAAAATCTTCAACAAGCCAAGAGGTTGCAAAGAGCGGCCTCAGCAAGGCTTCTAAATCTTCTTGTCCATCTTCATGCCAAGCATCCGTTTGGCATCGGGTGTACTGGTTGTAAATGATGTGTTGCTCTTGACGATGAGATGCCCCGTCAATGAACCCTCTGGCAGTTAACTGCTTGGGCTCTAGAACCACGTGCGTTGACATTGGGTAGTAGCCCCAGATGAGCTCGCCTACGGGCAAGTCATCAAGCTTCGATTCCACCACTGTTGCAAAGCCCCATACAGGAATGCTGCCAAAACCTTCTGGTGCCGGAAAAAACGTCCAATAGTTGAGCGCATCACCTGCTTGGGCATAACTGATGTTGTTAGATGTAAAAGCGAATCGATCAATCGATAGGCGAATCTGCCCATGGCTTAAAGGTTTGCAAAGCGCCTCTCGAAGCTCTGTTTTGCTCAAGTCGTCTTTTCTAACTAGAAAATCAATACTCTTCATCTGTGAAGCCATTCAATTAAATTAGAACGATACTAACTTGTGCAAATGGATTTCACATAATCGATCTGTGTGTGATCGGTGTCTAATGAATCAGCCCAAAATACGACCAAACAATGCCACCTAAATAGCGGCTTGGCAGCAATGTAAAGACTCCCGCGCCAACACAAGCGCCAAAATACAAACCCGCCATTGCTTTGCGGTGTTTTTCTATCTCTTTCTTTGCCAAAGCTCTGAACGCATACACAAGCCAAAAGGCTGTGAAAGGTACCAACAAATGAATGGGCGTGTAGCCCCCGATATTGGGTAACCCATAGTCTCTAATGAATATGGCTGAAACGGCAGATGCGATCATCATCGTTACCCAGCCATACCCAATGGCTCTGTGAAGCCAAGGTCGTTTTGTGTGACCCAATCGAGCCCAGATTGCAATGGGTCCGATAAGCAACGCAGTCAAAGTTGCGGTGAGATGAACGGCAATGACGGGGCTCATTTGCATAAAGGTCTTTTCTGTCATAGGGTGACAATTCGGCTACGGAACCTGCCGTCTTGAGACGTACCCTTTCAATCTGATGTTTCATCTTACTCGCAGTTCAAAAGCTCTGACATTCCAAGCGTTGATCTTGATGGTAAAAACTACTCCAATGAATCAAATGAAACTGTAAACATGACTATTGAACTACCCAAAGAAGTTAGGCAGCAAGCCATTTCTTCCATCGAGCGCTATTTCCTAGAGAACATGGAAGAGAAAATTGGCAATATTGCTGCAGGCGCATTGCTTGGTTTTTTTGTTGATGAAATCGGACCTGTGATTTACAACATGGCTGTTGCCGAAGTTCAAGAGCGAATTCAAACGCGGGTAATGGAAATTGACCTCGAGGTCAACGAAGACCCGTTTCAGTATTGGCGTAAGTATGACCAAATGAAAAAAAGATAGGCGATTTGTCTGAATCGGGCACCCCAGCAGAAATGATTGCCATCGATGCCTTCAATGATTCTTTGAGAGCCAAAGGACATTGGATTTTTGCAGGTGGTTTAGCAGCCCCAGTACATGCAAATGTGATCGACAATCGAAACGACACCAACTTGACAACAGGAAAAACGCTTTTCGATACCAAAGAAAATTACAGTGGATTTTGGCTAATCCAGGCGAACGACCATGAAACAGCAAAAAGACTGGCGCTTGAAGGATCAAAGGCATGTCATCGCAAGGTTGAATTAAGACCCCTGCTTGGCTGATCTTTGCGCCATCACTTTGGTACGGTAGGTAGGGGGCAGGTCAGACCGAGCGCATCGATGAACGTCCGTGGCGACAAAGCCACTGGCAACGTCGGAATTCCATGCTCTTGCCTGTGGTACCGGCAGTCTCAGGGTAGCCTATGGACACCCAGAGATCCAAGGATTCGTCGAAGTTGGAGGCACTCTCCGCTATCGATGGCGCTGGTTGCCGTGGTGGTTTACGCAATAGTTCGTTGGCTCTCAAGGGCGTAGGGATGGCAAGGCGTTGTATGCGATAGGGTAGTTTGCCAATAGCTGCCGCAGGCAAAAATGCATCGCTGCCTGGTCGTGGACCACAAATTGGCAAGCCTATTTAATTGAAGCAATTGGCGCTCAGGTGTGATCCGGGATGGGTAGGTCCATGTTCAGGCCGGCATACTCCAGCCCCCGCTTGTGATCTGCCAAATGTTTTCGGGTCCAGGCCACAGCGTCTTGGGCGTCGTGCCGTTGCAGAGCCGCTAAGACATGCTTGTGAGCGTCCAATAGGCGTGAACCCGATTGCGGCAACGCCGGGGCAATGGTGGCGTATCCAGCCCGCATCAGCATGCTGACCGGCGCACGAGCCAGCAGCAGGGCCTGGTTGTGGGTAGCCTCTGCCACCAGCGACTGAAATTCAATGGTTTGGTTCACGGGCAACTGGCCATCCAGAACCAGTTTTTCAGTGAGATCCAAATTGGCCTGCAGAGCAGCGAGTTCGGCCTCGGAGATGCGCTCAGCAGCCAATTGGGCGCACATAGGTTCCAGGGTGGATGCTACTTCCCACACGTCGCGGTAAGTGACCTGGTGCATTCGCAATGCCTGCTGAGCGGTGTGTGCTAGGCTCTGGTGGCTGGGGATGGTGACGATGAGCTTTTTGCCGACTCGCTTGACAAGGCCATCCTGCTCTAACTGACGCAATCCTTCACGCACAGTTGATCGGTGCACGCCAAAGCTGATGGCTAACTCGCCCTCAGTGGGCAGAGCGCTGGCCTCGGGCGCATCGCCCCGCACAATGCGCTGGCGCAAGGCTTCAGACAAAACGCGGTAGGCCGGCTGCAGGCTGAGTTTTTCGATTTCCATGGTGTAGAGGGAATGGACCACCGCAGTGTAAGCCAGTGGTCCGCAGGCGCGAGGTCAGTCCGCTTTGAAGCCAGAGGCCTTGATCACCGGAGCCCATTTTTTGGCGGCTGCCTCATTTCGCGCCACTAGCTCTTCTGTGGGTTTGCCCACCGGCAGGTAGCCCATGGCGTACAGTTTTTCCTTCACATCCGGCAACACTAATACTTTAGCAACAGCTTTGTTCCAGGCACTCACTGCTGCAGCCGGCGTGTTGGCCGGTGCGTACAAGGCATTGAATCCCATGCCGGTAATGGCCGGGTAGCCTGCTTCGGCAAAGGTGGGCACTTCAGGTGCCTGGGGTACGCGCTGCTCGGAGGACACGGCCAGCATGCGGATTTTTCCGGCTTTGTGGTTTTCGGTCATGCTGCTCATCACGTCGATGGCGGAACTGAGCTGGCCACCGATCAGAGCCAGCGCAATGGGCGCGCTGCCTTGAAAGGGAATGGGCTCCATCTTCACACCCACGGCGTCCCCCAGCACCAGCCCGAAGAAGTGGTGCGGAGCACCCACTGCGGGAATGCCGAAGTTGGCCTGGTTGGGGTTCTTTTTGGCCCAAGCTACGTATTCGGCCAGGGTGTTGACTTTGGGTTCGGTACCGACAGCCATCGCAAACGGAAACTCGGCCACGGTTACCACCGGCACCAAGTCTTTTTTGGGGTCGTAACTGAGCTTCTGGAAGGTGAAGGGGTACAGCGCGGTCAACGCATCAGGCCCCAGCATCATCACACTGCCATCTGCGGGCGAACCTTTGAGCACGTCCACCGCAATACGACCACCAGCACCGGCCTTGTTGTCCACAATGACTGGGCGGTTGAGTTCGGTCTTTAGCTTGTCAGCCAAGATGCGGGCAATGGCGTCGAACGAGCCGCCTGCCGGAAAACCCACCAGAATTTTTGCGGGTGAACCTTCTTGTGCCATGGCGGGCAGTGTGCCGCTGGCGGCCAGCACGCTGGCAATCAGGCCGCTTGCAAGGGTTCTGCGGTTCAGGGTGTAGCGGGAATTGAACTTCATGGTTGTCTCCTGTGGTGTTTATAAAAACGTTGAAGGTTGGCGGAAATCAAGAGGTGGCGGAATCTGTCTTGTCTAGCAGGTCCTGCTGAGCTTGGGCAATGCGCCACATCAGCTTGCCGGAGGCGCTGCGCGGGAGCACGTCCACAAATTCAATGCTGCGCGGGTACTTGTAGGCTGACATGTGTTCGCGCGCCCACGCGATCAGTTCTTCCGTTGTAAGTGCACCTTTGCTGCCCTGCTTGAGCACGATGAGTGCTTTCACACTCTCGCCCCGGTAGGGGTCACGTGTGGCAATCACGCAGGCTTCCTGTACCGCAGGGTGGCGGTGCAACAGGCCCTCCACTTCGGCGGGCCAGACCTTAAAGCCACTGGCGTTAATCATGCGTTTGAGGCGGTCGGCCATATAGAAGTAACCATCCGTATCCATGCGGCCCAGATCGCCAGTACGGAAAAACTCCTTTCCGTCGAGACGCATGAATGCGCTGCTGCTGGCGTCCGGCAGGTTCCAATACCCGATAAACACCTGCGGCCCGCGCACCACAATTTCGCCAACCTCACCTGCAGTAAGCGGCTGCAACGTGTCGGGGTTGATGATGTGTGCCTCGGTTCCGATGTAGGGAATGCCCAAGCACGCCTGGCGCGCGCCGCCTCGCGGATTGGTGTGGGTGGGGGCCGATGTTTCGGTCAGGCCGTAGCCCTCCAGATACTCTAGCCCGAAGGCTTTTTGAAGTTGTGTAGCCACTGCGTCTGGCATGGCTGCGCCGCCACCGCCGATGTAGCGCAGGCTGCTCAGGTCGTAGCTAACCAGATCGGTACCGCCCAGTAGGTCCATCACCATGGTTGGTATGTTGGGCCAGTGGGTGATGCGGTGTGCGCCAATGGCGCGGCCCGCTACAGCACGGTCCCAGCGCGGAAGCAACACCATGCTGCAGCCGTGGCGGATGGACGACAACATTCCCACTACCAGTCCGGTGATGTGAAACATGGGCACTACGATGAGCGTGGAGTCGCCGCGTTGCATATCCAGCCAAGGCGCAGAAGCCAGTACGTTGTGCATAAGCGTGGCATGGGTGTGCATGCAGCCTTTGGGTTGTCCGGTTGTGCCGCTGGTGTAGGGCAGCAGTGCCAGATCGGAACCTTTGACATCCACAACGTGAGGCTTCACCGCCTGCACCATAACGTCGACCCAGGGGTGTACGGTAAGTCCTGCAGCTGTTGGCGTGGGATAGCGTGTCAACAGCCACGTGCGCCAGGTTGCGGGCCAGGTGGTCACCACCGCGCCGTTCGCAGGCAAGGCGTCTGCCAGCTGGAAACCAATCAGGTCTGCCAGACTGGACTCGTCGCCCAGCGTCTGATGTGCTTGCACCAGCTCGCCGGCAATATCCAGCGAACTGATGGCGATGCGGGCCTGCGTGTCGCGCAGGTAGTGTTCCAGCTCATCCGCCTTGCTCATGGGGTTGACCGGCACCACGATGCCGCCGCACCACAGCACGGCATGAAAGGCAATTATGAATTGGGGGCAGTTCTGCATGAACAGCAACACACGTTCGCCTCTGGCAAGTCCTTGCTGTTGCAGCGCGCCTGCAAGGTGCTGCGCTTGGGTGTACAGCGTCCGCCAGGTGAATTGAGTACCCAGAAAGTCCAACCCCACGGCTTCGGGCGTTTGCGCATAGCGGGCTTCCAGCCCGGCGCATAACGATTCGTTGGGGACGGTCAGGGTATGCGGAACTCCGGCGGGCCAGACCCGTTCGTGCGGCGCGCCGATGACGGGGTCAACACCGAGCTTCATGTCAGCAACCGCGAGTGACCGGCATGGACGGTGCTTTCTTGCGCAGGCCCAAGCGTGCTAACTCCAGCTTGGCCAGCGCTTGGCGGTGTACTTCGTCGGGGCCATCGGCCAGGCGCAGGGTGCGCTGGTCCGCGTACGAAAAAGCCAGCGGTGTGTCGGGTGAAACACCCGCCCCCCCGTGGGCTTGTATCGCCCAGTCAATCACCTTGCACGCCATGTTTGGCGCCACCACTTTGATCATGGCAATCTCGCCTTGCGCTGCCTTGTTGCCCACTTTGTCCATCATCCACGCGGCTTTAAGCGTCAGTAGGCGCGCTTGGTCAATACTGCAACGGGATTCGGCGATGCGCTCGTGCCACACACCCTGCTCGCTCAGGGCTTTGCCGAATGCAGTGCGACTGGCTAGCCGGTGGCACATCAGTTCCAGGGCACGCTCTGCGGCTCCAATGGAACGCATACAGTGGTGAATGCGGCCGGGCCCCAAACGGCCTTGCGCAATTTCAAACCCGCGCCCTTCGCCTAGAAGGATGTTTTCTACCGGCACACGCACGTTTTCCAGCAGTACTTCCATGTGTCCGTGGGGTGCGTGGTCGTAGCCGAAAACCGGCACAGGGCGCAGCACGCGTACACCGGGTGTGTCCGCAGGCACTACCACCATGCTTTGCTGCTGGTGGCGTGGTGCGTCGGCGTCGGTTTTGCCCATCACGATGAACACCTTGCAGTGGCGGCTGCCTGCGCCGGTGGACCACCACTTGCGGCCATTGATCACGTAGTGGTCTCCGTCGCGCACGATGGAGCACTGGATGTTGGTCGCGTCCGAGGATGCCACCGCAGGCTCGGTCATCAGAAATGCAGAGCGGATTTCACCACGCAACAACGGTTCCAGCCAGCGGTCTTTGAGTGATTCGGTAGCGTAGCGTTCCAGTGTTTCCATGTTGCCGGTGTCGGGGGCGTTGCAGTTGAAAACTTCGCTGGCCCAGTGCACTCGGCCCATGATTTCGCATAGGGGTGCATATTCAAAGTTGGACAAACCCTGCGGGGCGCGGTGCGAGTGCGGAAGGAAAAGATTCCACAACCCCTGTTCGCGCGCCAGGCCTTTGAGGCGCTCGACTGTAGGGCAAATGTCCCAGCCCAATGCAGGTGTCCAGCCTTGGGTGCTGGCCTCAGCCCACACCTTTTCTTCGTTGGGGTAGATGTGGGTTTCCATGAACGCCTTCAGGCGCTCGCGCAGTTCACGGGTGGATTCGGTTTCGTCGAAAAAGTGCATCGCTGTTTTCCTTGAAAATCGCTTTGATATCGGCTAGTTGATAAATGCCGGCACGACACCACTGGCAAGGGCCCAGCCGCGTTCAGCCACGGGCAAAGCCATAGCGCCCACCTCTCCTGCACTGGCGCTGGCCGCCATGCCTTGCTGATGACGCTTAAATATGCCCTGAAGAATCGCGCTGAGCCGGAACAGGTTGAATGCCAGATAGAACGGCCAATCGGCCTCAAACGCGGCAAAGTCCCGACCGGTCGCCTGGCAGTAGCGCTGCACATAGCTGCGTTGCGACGGCAAGCCCAGCGCGTCTGTGTCGGTACCGGCCAATCCGCGCAGCAGGCCGGGCGGCAAGTGCCAGGTCATGCAGTTGTAGGCCAGGTCACCCAGCGGATGGCCCAGGGTAGAAAGTTCCCAGTCCAGTACCGATGCGACCCTGGCTTCGCGGGGATCAAATATCAGGTTCTCTAAGCGGAAATCCCCATGGCTAATGCAAGTGTCCTGGCTGGTGTCAGCACCGCTTGGAATATGGGCCGGTAGCCATGTCATCAGTTTGTCCATCGGTTCTGAAGGCGTATGCACACTGGCTAGGTATTGTTGGCCCCAGCGGCGTATCAGACGACTGAAGTAGCCATCCCACCGGCCGAAGTCTTGCAGGCCCGCCGCACGCGAGTCGGTCTTGTGTAGAGCTGCCAGTGTGTCGCACATGGCGTGAAAGTAGGGCGCGCGTTCTGCGACTGATAGATCTTGCAGCGTGACATCGCGTAGCACGCGGCCATCCACAAAGTCCATCACGTAAAAGGCTACGCCAATTACGGACTCGTCTTCGCACAGAGCCCGCACCCGGGGCACCGGTACCTTGGAAGTCTGAAGTGCTGCCAGCACTTGGTATTCCCGCTCGATGGCATGGGCCGAAGTCATCAGCGTAGCCATTGGTGCCGGTTTGGCGCGCAACACCCATTTACAGTGGCCGTTTTCCAGAATCCAGGTGGGATTGGACTGGCCGCCGTCCACTTTGTGGGCAGTTAGGGGACCTTCCAGTTCAGGCAGGCGTGGCCGTAGCCAGGCTTGCAGGGCTTCGATATGAAGTGCCGGAAATACAGTGGTTTGTGACATTGAGTCGGATTGTCCGACAATTAATTCTCGCCAGAACTATCGAAAACCCTATGTTGTGTTGGCGATGCAGAGAAGTTTTGGTGGCTCTCGGTTTCAGGGCGACGGAGCTATGTGTGGAGAGGATGTGGGCAATTGTTGATAGAAAAGTTTGGTCTCAGCTTTTTGGCTGATCATTCATGCCCAGATTCGAGCGCAACTTAATGACCGCTGTTAGGCGGCCAATTGATCAGTGGCTAGGACCGCAGTGGGTCGCAAGGAGCCTTCGAACCTGCACCCCCATTCCCTTCCTGCGCACCCCACCTAAATCCTTCAGACCGCAGATACTGCGCTCCCAATTGCCCCAAATTTCGCTGCTCAAAAAATCAGCACCGTCACAACCCACCCCGCCCAGTGATCGTTGCACTACATGGGTGCGGTGGTCTTTATGCAACGACTGGTATCAATCAAGGTAAATTAAATGCCAGACATGCTGGTATGGCTCAGCTTATTACTGCCAATGGTTACTCAATTTTGTTTCCTGACAGTTTCTCATCTCGAGGTGAGTCAAGTTTGTGCTCTCAAAAATTTAGCAGTAGAAAAATTAAACAATCGCATCGGTCAGATGACGTTGATGGCGCTTTACTCTGGCTAGAAACTCAGCCGTGGGCAGACACATCCAAAATAGCATTACTTGGATGGTCACATGGTGGAAGTACCGCATTGCGCAGTATTGATGCCAATCGACAGAAAGTTGCATCCCGAAAACTTCAGCCCAGCACAGCAATAACCTTCTATCAGGGCTGCTCAGATGTACTAAAAACTAACTTCCGCCCTCAAATTCCTTTAGTGATGATGTTGGCAGAACTAGATGATTGGACAGCGCCCGGTCCTTGCATTCAGTTAGCAAAAAATGTTGGTGCTAGTTATTTTGTTTATCCAGACAGTTATCACGACTTTGACAATCCGGTTGGAAAAGTAAGACTTCGTACCGATGTTCCCAACGGGGTGAACCCTGGCAAGGGAGTTCACGTTGGTCGCAATCCCATTACGGGTCCACAAGCTTGGGATCAATTGCTGCTTACTTTGCGTAAGCAATGGGAATAGTCACAACACTAAAGATTTGCATGTCGTGTTAAACGACACTTGCAAACCACATCAAATCAAAAGCACGGTAGCCCCGCAGAAGCCAAACCTGACTTAACGATTTGTACGCAGGGGGTAAAAATGGGGAGACATCCTTCTAGACTCCAAACTTTATTCAAAATTTATGAGAATCAACTTTTCATCACTTAACTGATATCGTCATTCCTGATATCTGATTCAAAAGTTTGCAGTCACCGGCTTGGACACCTGTCAAAAAGTCACGAATGACGTGCGAAGTCAATGTCTCTGTTTTTTTTGATATGCCTCGCCCAGCAAAGTTCATATGCGTTGCACCACCAATGACGCCAAGCCACTTGCATCCTGATTTCATATTATTAAATGGCTCGGTTCTTGTTTCCCAAGATAACCCACCCAATTCCTTGTCTTGAGTACCCGTCAGCATCAAAACAGGTGGATTGATATCGCCCCACGCCATTTCAGGAAATATCAATCCAGAACCTTGTGGAGAAATTGCGATGTAAGCCGTGAAATTAGAAACTTCAGCAATATTTAATTTGTTGCGTGCACCTGCAGCCATCATCACAGTCGCTGCACCCATTGAGTGACCAATCAAAACAGCCACTTTTGAATTGCACTGACTTTGAGCCCATTCTTTCGCAACAGCAATGTCCATAAATCTAGCTTGGTACGCCTTTGGGTCTGTAATAAGTTTGGCTAAGCCTTCGCTTAGTGTTGTTCCGCTGGTTTGCTCTTTAACAACTTGAAGCCCACTTTCTTGATGACCAACAGTTACTGCAAGATAACCAAAATCAGACATCGCAGATCCAAGATATGTATAGCCTTTTTCAGACCCACCTGCTCCGTGCGAAATAATTGCAACGCCTTTGCATTCACTTGCAATGGGCTTGTAGACCATTGCCGAGACTGTCTTTGAATCTTTGCGTTGTAAGCTAATTAAATCTTGTCCAATCGCGGCTTTACTAGTTAATTGAATTAAAAAAAGTATTGCCAATGAAGGTAAAAATGTTTTCATTTTTGAATTTAACTATGCATTTCTTACTTTTGCAATCGCCCCAACATCCTTCAAGACCCAAAACTTGATTCAAAAGTTCTGAGGATCTAACAGAGAAGCTGTTGGATCCGTTCAGTCACAGCAAAGCTGTAAAAGATTTGACCAACTGACTATTTTTGAAGAAACTAAAGCAAATATTTTGCAAAAATTACTTGTGAGATAAATCCAATGAAAATTGAAATTCGTATAGATGACCTTTCAAGTAATGAGTCGCAATCAATTGTGCGAGAGCATATGGCAGGAATGCTTGCTAACACGCCAATTGAAAGTGTTCACGCTCTGCCTTTAGAAAAACTTCGCAAGACTTCAATATCGTTTTGGACTGCGTGGACAGATGAAACGGTTTGTGGATGTGGTGCACTTCAAATGCTTGACCCTCAGCACGGCGAAATCAAATCAATGCGAACGAGAGCAAATTTTTTGAGACAAGGCGTAGGTCAAGCCGTTTTGTCGCACATCATTAAAGAAGCAAACACACGAGGAATAAAACGCTTGAGCTTAGAAACAGGCTCAAGTGATGATTTCGCAGCCGCGAGAGCTATGTATTTGAGAAATGGATTTGAAATCTGCGGTCCATTCAGTGATTACAAACTTGACCCTCTTAGCGTGTTTATGACTAAGCAACTATGAAATGCCCCCACAAGCACGGTAGACCCGCAGAAACCAAACCTGACTCAACGATTTTTACTTAGGTGACAAAAATGGGCTACATCCTTCTAGACCCCAAACTTTGTTCAAAAGTCTAACAACACAAGCATTGGTCTTGATGGTAAAAACTACTTCTACGAATCAAATGAGACACCAAACATGACTATTGAACTTTCAAAAGAAGTCAGACAGCAAGCCATTTCTTCAATAATTCAAGGTTGTCGCTTTGCAAACAACTAAAAAAACGGCGCTGGTTACTAGTAAAGCAGTTGATATCTTATTGCTTATAGTGCTTTCAACACTTTGGGGTGCCTCTTATACTTTTATCCGCGTAGGTGTCGAGACCATTCCTCCTGTAACACTTATCGCGGCAAGGACGTTGATTGCAGGCTTACTTTTAATTGTGTGGATGTCAGTATCTGGTGTAGCTATGCCAGGAAGTTGGGTTATATGGAAGCGACTATTCGTGCAGGCTTTTTTAAATAGCGTGATCCCTTTCACATTGATTGCTTGGGCTGAGCAATACGTTGAAGCCGGCGTAGCGACAATTTTGAACTCAACTGCTCCAGTCTTTGTTTTTTTTGTTACGTGGTTTTTAACAAAACACGAGGCCGTAACGACGAGAAAATTAGTCGGCGTCATTGCAGGGCTATTGGGAATATGTCTGATCATCGGATTTAGTGCACTTAACGGCCTTGGAGACCAAGTGCTTCCGCAGCTGGCGATTGTTGCTGCGACTATTTGCTATGCGGGTGCTGCCATATACGGCCGTTCATTTCAAGGCTTATCGCCTTTAGTCCCTGCTGCTGGTTCCTTAATTGCAGGTGCAATAGTACTTATACCGATCAGTTTGATTTTTGATCGGCCGTGGGCGTTACAGCCGTCTTTTAATTCAACAGCCGCTTTATTGTTGTTGTCCGTATTTTCCACCGCGATTGCGTTTGTAATCTATTTCCGACTAGTCCAGACTCTTGGTTCGGTCGGAACGACATCGCAAGCGTATCTTCGCGTGCCTATCGGTGTAGCTATTGGGGCTATTTTTCTAGGTGAATCTTTGTCACCAACAATATGGATGGGTCTTGGCTGTGTGGTCATAGGTGTAGCCACAATGACGATTCCTGCTCGAAAATAAAGTCCGTCAATTACACATTGGCCCACGTTTCGAACCGTCGTGTAACACGACACTTCTTGACCACATCAATTAAAAGCACGGTAGACCCGCCGAAATCAAACCTGACTCAACGAGTTTTACGCGGGTTGAAAATCGGCGACAAAGTTTCAATCCACCGCTGCCCCCTACATCCTTCTAGACCCCAAACTTGATTCAAAAGTTTTGAGAATCTAACTTCTGGGCTGCTTAATAACCTGGGTCATCGCAAGGTTGAATTAAGACCCCTGCTTGGCTGATCTTTGCGCCATCACTTTGGTACGGTAGGGAGGGGGCAGGTCACTGCCAACAACTTGCGGGATGGGTTTTCTAAGTAAATGTTTTTAAATGAACAAAGGTGCTTGATTGCACCTTTGTTTGTTCAAGGATCCGTTACTGGACGATTGATTGGTGGCGAATTTGAAGCAGCAATCATCATTGAAATCATATTAATTTACTGAACCAGTTGTAAAAGTCCATTCTTGTGTAACAGGATTCCCCGCTATTGCGGCTGAAACTTTCACTTTGTAAGTTGAATTTGACAACAACGGCTGAGTTGGTAGTGCCACCACATAGCCAGGTGCAGGAACGTTGCGATCAGATACGAGCGTAATACCACTCGACTGAACATCAGGATATGTCAGTATACGAACTGGTATTTGACTTCCTGAATTGCTTTCTAACTTGAATGCATGAATCACAACATCTTTTGAAGATAAGGATTTATTTTCCAAATTGTAAAACGATATAAATACTGGATGCCCTGCGATTAAAAGATCTGGCGCAGGATTGGGTCTTTCAGCTTGATTATAAAAAATAGGCGCAACATTGATTTGATTTCTGGCTGGGTAGACCACGTACTGATTGGACGCAACAAAAACGCCCGGACGAGAAGTCGCAACACCCAGTAAAACAATGCAAACGCTATCTCCACCATTTCCAGAGCTAAAGCTGACCCCCATATCTTCAAATGGAGAGAGTATATGAGTGATGTGATAAGCAGAATTAGCTAACGAAGTAACACATTCAAGTTCAGATTTTGCGCCGAATACTGCCAATTCATTGACTACGCCTATATATCCAGTGTTATCAGCTCGAGCCTGCGGTGTTGATCCACTGAATCCCAGATTCAAAACACTCTCGTAGTGACCACCCCATTGACCGTTTTCTTGAATTGAATAAAGAAAACTACCATTAGTGTTGAGCGAATTTTTAAAAAGATAATCTAAATGTCTTTTCGCCGCTAAATCAAGTTGCGTCTGCTGAATAAGTTTTCCTGCACTTGCAACTTCACGTATTGAAGAAATTGCATTGGCCAATCGTTGGAGTTCTATTTCAGCATAGTTGAAACCGATTATTGGTAAAGGTACAGGTGTTGTTGGAGTCACAGTGGGAGTTGCTGTTGTGGATGTGGGTATGCCACCACCGCCGCAGCCACTCAATAAAAAATTGAACAAAAATAAAAGTAACGCTATAAAATTTCTCATCAAAATCTCTGTGGTATTGATGATACGTAACAACTCTTTTGCTTCAGGTTACTTATCGAGCAAGGATTCAATAATTGAATAGACGGGACTATTGGCTTGATTGAAATACGGAATGCTTTGTCCTCAAATGGAAATACTGAACTGGCTGTACTCAATACACCTGGTACTATTTGAACACTGCCATTTGTAAACTGCACCTCGTAATTTGAATTTGCAGTTAATGAGCCTTGGTTTACTGCATAAAGCCCCAGAACTTCACCAGGTACTCGGGATAGCTGTCCGGAAACTACCTGAGATAACTTATCAGTGCTGGCCAATCCTGATACCGTATAAGTCAACATTGGGTCATTGGCCGTGAATGGCTTAATCAACTTTTCAGCTGTCACACTTAATGGTGCTTTATTGACAATTAAGCTTCCAGAATTAAACGCAATTGAATAATTGTTGCTAGTTAATCCTGTTGGCGTAATAGCGTAACTACCAGCATCTCTAGCGCCTTGGCTCGAACCAACATAACTCAAGCTACCTGTCAGAACAGTTGAACTTTCACCATTAACGTAACCACTTATCACAACACCATTGCCGCCAACATAAGCTAATCCATTGAAGATTTTGTTAGCGTTGTTTGCATTAACAGTCATCGGTGCTTTGGTGATGACACCCACATTACCAGAGATCCTAGTCGGCCAAATATAGTTAGCGATATTAGTGTTACTTAATGGCTTAAAGTCACCCAACTGCAAGTCGACTGTGACTAACTTTGACGCTCCAACGCTTGGGCTGTCGTAGACGCCCTCTGTCTTGGTAATTGTGGCTCCTTCTCCATTTGCAAACCCAATTAATGAATAATTACTATTAGCCAATGTTGCTAAGTTATTGCCGTTATAAACTTTACTTACGGCCCCAACTATTGAGCCACTAATGGATATAGAAACCGGCTCAGGATCGGGCTCCGGAGGAGATGGCGGCGGAACAATGATGATATTTGAAGGGTTGATTGTTAAGGACCCAGCAATATAATTTAAGTTGTAATTGGGACTCGTAATACCCACCGGTACGATTAAATATCCGCCTGCATTAGTAGCACCTTGACTGGAGCCGGAATATCCCAATACGCCACCTAAAACGGTACTTGTTTCGTTGTTTACAAATCCGCTATACGTTATGCCATTGCCACCTGAATACGCCATTCCGTCATAAGACTTAGATGCGTTATTTGCAGTAACAATTAAGCTGGCTTTGTCTACGGTATGTGTACTTGGCAAATAGGTAAAGTTGTAATTACTTGCGTTACCAGAACTTAAAATGGCAGCACTAGGTGTCACAGTAAAAAATCCTGCTTGAGCTACACCACTTAAACCAGTTGTTTGCGTAACAGATCCGACTGCATCAGAGCCGGCCATTGCGCCTGCTGAAAAACTTGTTGAATTTGCCAGATTCGCATAAGTGCTAACACCATCGTAGGTTGTATTTCTGCTTGTGTTGGTAATGAAGACTGGCTTGGGAATGACCAATAAATCAGCACCGGTGTAGTTGATGCTGTAGTTACTACCAGCGCTAACTGTTCCCTGACTGATCGCGTAGCTGCCTACATTTTCACCAACAGCTCTGGAAAGACTTCCAGCGATTGCACTTGCTGCATCTCCATTCACCAAGCCACTGTAGGTGTAGGTTAACGCTGGATCCGCAGCTCCGTAGATCTTGCTTTTGGCTG
>ERZ1034365.74-NODE-74-length-50675-cov-3.652496_pt1 | contig 50675 bp, 36 predicted proteins | sample MGYA00520615_ERZ1034365 | MGnify/ENA primary metagenome ERZ1034365 (study PRJEB33736, sample SAMEA104284505) | Azolla filiculoides | biome: Urban; feature: Water surface; material: Ditch water | place: Netherlands | collected 2015-10-28 | depth 0-0.1 m ...
TTACTATTTATTTCATTACTATTCTCCGAATCAAATTGTATCAACAAAGCATCGGCAGATTTTCCTGATGTTAAAAAAGTATTGGCTTCGTATAATTTTAATCTCAAAGTTGAAGCCGAATTTGTCATTTTAAAAACATTTCGATTAACAGTAGTTACTTGCTTATAACTTTCCTGAAAAGAAAGAGAAGCAGGACCAGCAGCAATTGTTTTTACAAAACACGCCTGCCCCGGCTGTAAATATTCATTAGCTTGTGTTTCCTGACTTATGGTCATTTTATTTACAACGTCATAAGGTACATAAGCTCCTCTCGTATTAAGTTGAGGATCCCAATAGTAAACAAAATTAGGATTTAAATTTGTTGACGCCTGCAATACTTGATTCATGTCAACAGGTGATTGATATGGATTCCCAATAAAATTATATCCACCTGCATTTGAATTAAGATCGGTTATTACTTTGGTTCCTGTATGCAAAGTTCCCGTAGCTCTTAGCACCGTATTGGTTAGCGCAGGTGTATTTGTATTTAGGTTAGTACTTCTATCCCCTCTCACTAATAATCTGTACGGAAATCCTGATTCTAATGTAGTTACATCCGTATTTAATACCGTAGCCCAAGCACCAGAACTATTATTAAATGCATACATGGAAGCATTTGTAGTCTGCGTAGCATCAAAACCATTGGCACCGGAAACAGAACCTGTGATATGTGTACCAAAACCTGGATTTGGATTATTATTTGTAGTTGTCGTATTATTATTTACACCTTCCTGCCAATTTGCACGAATACTTGTTGTAGTGGTAACTGCCGAAGACAAGAAACGAAATGCTCTTAGTCCCGGAATAAATCGTTCTACGGTTACTTTACCATTAATAACTCCTGTTACCGGTCCTACAATAGCTGTAGAATTCACATCACTTTTAAAAGTAATTTGATCTCCTGTATTGAATGTCCCTGCAGTCACTGTCAGAACTCCATTTAAACTCAATGCATTTCCCAAAGTCACACTTCCTGAAGAAGTTCTATTTAATGTTAAGTTTTTAAGCGCATTTGAGGTTCCCAAAGTAGTTTGATCCATATAAAAAGTACCTGCATTCCCTGTTCCTGCAAACACTAAACTTGAACTAGCACTCCCGGTTAACAAACCACTTGAAGGTCCATTTCCTGAAATTATACCATTGATAGTAAGTATTTTTCCGTTTAAATTTAATTTCTTGGTTGTACTATTAAAATTAATATTGGCAACTGTCCTATTTTGGTCTAAATAACAGTCATTATCCGCAAGTGAATCAAATGAAATATCCGCTCCTGAAACAGGGACAAAACTTCCCGTCCAGTTTGACGCAGTATTAAAATCAGTACTTGTTGTTCCTTTCCAAATCGCAGCAGTTACATCGAGCGTTGCTATACCTTTTGTTGAAGGATCATCAGAATTGATTGCCGACAAAGTAATACCAGTACCTGGGGTACCCAAAGCAACACTATGTGAAGCCAACACTCCATTTACAAATACCGCTGTGGTTCCTGCTCCCAAAAGCATATTAGTCGAACTACTTAAAACCACAGTACCATTAAATCCCGTAAACACGCTACCAGAACAATTTGCACCATCCATAGCCGTAATTTTAATATTGAAAGTCTCTCCTGATCGCTTAGCAGTTATTGGATTTCCAGAAGTATCCGTAATACAGAAACTAGCCACCCCTAGAACAGGAACTAAATTAGACAAACCGCTTTCAACTCCAGTACTCACATTAGTATTAGTAGCGGTTATAACAGCGCCTTTGTACAATTGTCCCGAAGCAATACCACTAAGCGTCCAGCTCGCCGGCGCATTAGGAATTGTTCCTATTGGACTGCCATCTACATATACCGTTACTGTATATCCTGTTCCCAGACTACCCGTACCACTAATACTGCTTGCACCCGCTTGGTAAGAAGTCCCTGAAACTATTGGAGCTGCAGGGGCTGATGCCGCCACAGTTATCGAACTTGAACTAGGACTTATTGTTTCTCCAGCAGCTTTTGCAGTTGCTGTAAGAACATCTGCCGCTGTCAATGTCAAACCAGAAATTGACCAATTCCCATAAGCATCTACCGTAGTTGACCCTAATAATGTTGCCCCTTTATACAGGTATATTACAGTTCCTGCACTTTCAGTACTCGTTCCCGTAACTGTTTTTCCTGTTCCTGCAATATAAGTTCCAGAGATAACTGGCGCTGCTGATGGACTTGATGTAATACTAACAGTTACACTAGTAGAAATATCCGATAACAAATAACTTGCTGATGCCGATTGTGCTCTTGCAACTACAACATCTCCTTCAACAAATCCAGTATAACTAAAAGTATAAGAAGCATTGGAAGCTATAGTTGAAGTCGTTCTTGCCACCTCATACCCATTAATATATAAAATCAAATAAGAAGCACTGGTATCCACGTTTGTTACCTGAACATTTCGCGCAACTGTTGGCGAAGCCAAAATTGTTGAAGTTACCATTGTTGGCGTGACTGTTTTAGTACTACCACTTCCAGAAGTTTTCATTGCAACATTTGAATATGCCGATGTACAACCATTATAGGTAGCAGTAGCATAAACGTTCATTCCATTAAAAGTACTTTGTGTAGTAGTTACAGTAAAAGACCAAGTCCCATTAGTAGCAACATATACTGAAGCCGTAGCTGGAAGTTCATTAAAGGTATTTGTTGCCGATTGTTCCCACAAACGAATTTGAACCGTATTTGCAGTAATCGTTCCGCTTACAGGCGACCAACTCCCAGTAACAACCTGAGAACCATTTGTTCTCACCAAGTTTGTCGGGACTGGAGTAAAACAAATTGCAGCAACATTTACTGTAACACTATTAGAAACCAATGACAAATCTTTTCCTGTGGCTTGTGCTTTGGCGGTAATAATATTTCCCGCGACAAGACCACTTACCCCTGTTAATGTCCATGAATTTGATGTTACAGTTGTAGTACCAATAGATGTTCCATTTTTGTATATCGTTATTACCGTGCCATTAACTTCCGTACTCGTTCCGCTTATGCTATTACGGTACCATTTGTTTCCGTACTAGTACCCGAAATACTGGTGCTAGAAGCAGTAATACCACTATTAACTACAGGAGACAATGTAGTAGGATTTGCAAAACTTGTACCCGAAGTCAATGAAGTCAATGAAGTCGCAGGAAAAGTAGAAATTAATGCATTTGCAATTGCCGTTGAATTATTACCATACAACTTATCATTAACACCATTATAATCAGATTTGGTTCCTGTTATACCACTTCCAGCAGAACTAATCGTTGCCGCTGCAATTCTAACTGGCTGTACTGTCAAACCTAAGGCTGAATACGGTATAAAAAAATCATAAAAATAGTCTGAATCACCACCTACAGTAGTTAAAGCAATAGAGCGTTGCGTATAATTTTCATTACTAAAATTTATTGCAGAAGTAATTCCTCCTGCTAAACCTGAAAAAGTATTGACAACTACAGCATTCGAACTTCCAGTATTCAAAACGATTTCTCTCTCATATCCGGGATTCTTTGGATCAGTATATTGCGAACCAAAAGTCCCATCCGTATCCATTAAAAGAGAATACCCTTTTGCCGCAGTAGAAGCACCGCCTAAACGGAACCTGATAATTAAATAATCAATTCCACCAACTGTCTTATAAAGAATATAACAAGATTGATTACTGTTTTCTCCAACACTAACAATATCCGTAGCTCCTCCTGAACCTCCAGTAGTCAAATCACCCGTAGGTTCAGCTCCAATTATTGGCAAAGGCACCATATTAAGCTCAGATGCAGAACCATAATCTGTACCACTAAATCCGGCAGTTGTTAGCGAAGTATACCCATCCCCATTAGGATCCAGAACACTTTTACCTAACGCATCCCCTGCAGGTTTATAAATTAAACCCTTGGTTTGCGAGAAACCAATACTTGTAGCAATTAAAAGTACAATTAAAATATAACGACTAAATGAACCCATATAATTCTTTAATTAGAAGTATTCATGTTAAAATAAATACAATTTTTTTGCAAAAATATAAAAAAAATAAAAAAATTCACTATCTAAAGCAAAGATAAATTTGCTGTTTTGAAACAAAAAAACAATCTCTCACTACATTATCTAATAGATAATTAAGAGTTTAGAAAAAAAATCAATTTATACCCACGATCCATAAAGTAAAAACTCAAAAGCAACCATTAATAAATTATTATTTACATTTGCAAAATCTATATGTCACTTAAAAGACAGACAATAAATACTATCATAATGAATTATTTTTCTTCCAATTTTAAATTAGGAATTCTTGGCGGCGGACAACTCGGCAAAATGCTGTTGTTTGATACCCGAAAATTCGATATACAAACTTACGTTCTTGATCCAAGCGACGAAGCGCCATGCAAAATTGCTTGCAATCAATTTTTCAAAGGTGATTTAATGGATTTTGAAACCGTTTATAATTTTGGTAAAAAAGTAGACGTTTTGACTTTTGAGATTGAATTGGTCAATCTTGAAGCATTAGAAAAATTAGAAAACGAAGGCATCAAAGTATATCCTTCGCCAAAAACGTTGAAACTGATTCAAAACAAAGGAATTCAAAAAGATTTTTACGCACAGCATGCTATTCCAACGGCAAATTATAAACGATTCGAAAATATAAAAAGTGTAATTGTCGATGTTTTAGAATCTAAATTAAAACTGCCTTTTGTATGGAAATGCACTGAATTTGGTTACGATGGAAACGGCGTAAAAGTCATCCGACAACTATCCGATTTAGAAAATTTGGCCAATGTAGAATGCATCGCAGAAGAAATGGTTCCGTTCAAAAACGAATTGGCCGTTATTGTTTGTCGCAATCCATCGGGTGAAATAAAAACATATCCTGTGGTTGAAATGGAGTTTCATCCCGAAGCCAACCAAGTCGAATATGTAATTTGTCCTGCACGAATTGACGACACAGTAGCCGAAAAAGCAAGAGCCATCGCTTTGACCGTTTCCGAAAAATTTAATCATGTAGGATTATTAGCCGTTGAAATGTTTCAAACCGAAGACGATGAAATTCTGGTTAACGAAGTCGCTCCACGTCCGCACAATTCAGGTCATTACAGCATTGAAGCCAGTTATACTTCACAATTTGAAAATCATTTACGCGCAATTCTCAACCTACCTCTAGGAAATACTGATAGCAAAGTAGCAGGAATTATGGTCAATCTTTCTGGCGAAGAAGGATTTTCAGGAGATGTAGTTTATGAAAACATTGAAAAAATATTAGGTTGGAACGGTGTTACACCACACATTTACGGAAAAAAACAAACCCGTCCTTTCCGAAAAATGGGACATGTCACCATCGTAAATAATGACATTAAAGAAGCCCGTAGAATTGCCGAGGATGTAAAGAATACAATTCGAGTAATTAGCACTAAATCAAATAATTAAATGATTTAATAATTCAAAAATTACGACAATTCTAAAGTAGTTTTATGTAATTTTTCAATCTTTAAATTTTCCACCAAAGCCAAAAAGGCGAACGGACGAAGTAATCTTTAAATAACAACAAAATGAAAGTAGCCGTAATAATGGGAAGTATCTCGGATATGCCCGTAATGCAAGAAGCAATAGACATCCTGAAAGGATTTGACATAGAAATAGAAGTTGATATCGTTTCGGCACACAGAACGCCCGAAAAATTGTTTGATTTTAGTCAAAATGCACATACTCGCGGCATTTCGGTTATCATAGCCGGCGCTGGCGGGGCAGCACATTTACCAGGAATGGTGGCTTCAATGTCTCCACTTCCCGTGATTGGCGTTCCTATAAAATCCAGTAATTCTATTGATGGCTGGGATAGTGTTTTATCCATTCTTCAAATGCCGGGTGGCGTTCCTGTTGCAACCGTAGCTTTAAACGGTGCAAAAAATGCAGGGATTTTGGCCGTGCAAATTATCGGAAGCCATAACAAAAGTGTCTTAGAAAAAGTCATTAAATACAAAACAGGATTAAAAGAGGCTGTTAATGTAGCTTCCGAAAGTCTAAAAAAATAACTGATTCAAAATCATCCTGTTTTTTTTCAGGAGCTATTCCCGCGATTCATTGCAAACAAAGTTCACTGAACTCCAATTAAAATGAAAGTATTGTGAAGTAATCTTTTCTTTTTTTTAGAAAAGAATTTTCACTGCTATCAGGGCTAAAAATAAAAAAATGAGCATCTTAACCCACCATTTCAACACAAAGTATAATACTGCGCCTTTTTCGAAAATTAAAAACGAAGATTTTCTTCCTGCTTTTCAAAAAGGAATCGAATTGGCAAAAGCCGAAATCGATGCTATTGTAAGGAATCCTATAAAACCCACTTTCGAAAACACCATTGAAGCACTAGCGTTCAGCGGAGATGTTTTGGATAGAATCTCAAGTATCTTTTTCAACTTGAATTCTGCAGAAACCAATGATGAAATTCAGAAAATCGCCCAAGAAGTTTCTCCTTTATTATCTGAATTTGGAAACGATGTTCGTCTTAATCCAGATTTATTTGCCCGAGTAAAAACAGTTTATGAGCAACGAGAAAAACTAAATCTCAATGCGGAGCAAACTACACTTTTGGACAAAAAATATAAAAGTTTTTCCAGAAACGGAGCCAATTTATCGGAAGATAAAAAGAATCAATTGCGGGCCATCGACAAAGAATTATCGAAATTGAGTTTGCAGTTTGGCGAAAATGTTTTGGCCGAAACGCAAGCCTATCAATTGCATATTACAACTGAATCCGAATTGGCCGGTTTGCCCGAAGGAACTGTTGAAGCCGCTCGTTCTTTGGCGAAAAGCCAAGAAAAAGAAGGCTGGATTTTCACCTTGGATTATCCCAGTTACGTTCCGTTTGTAACCTATGCTGACAATCGCGAATTGCGCAAGAAAATGGCAATTGCTTTTGGTGCCAAAGGTTTTCAAAACAACGAATTCGACAATCAGGAAATCGTACTTAAAATTGCCAAATTACGTTTTGACAGAGCTCAGGTTTTAGGATATGCATCTCATGCTCATTTTGTTCTCGAAGAACGAATGGCCGAAAGTCCGGAAAAAGTAAAAACATTTTCGACTGATTTATTAGAAAAAGCCAAGCCGGCCGCTTTGAAAGAATTTGCACAATTGACCGCTTTCGCAAAAGAACTTCACGGAATTGAACAGCTCGAAAAATGGGATGGCGCTTATTATTCGGAGAAACTGAAACAACAATTATTTAGTTTGGATGACGAAATATTGAAACCATATTTTCAATTAGAAAAAGTTCTGGACGGCGCTTTTGCAGTAGCGCAAAAATTATACGGAATCACTTTTGAAGAAACTGTTGAAGTCGATAAATACCATGAAGAAGTAAAAACATACGAAGTAAAAGATGAAGACAACCAACTGGTTGCGGTTTTCTATGCTGATTTTTTTCCAAGAAAAGGCAAAAGAAACGGCGCTTGGATGACATCTTTTAAATCACAATACATCAAAAAAGGAAGCAATGAAAGGCCGCACATTTCTATTGTGTGTAATTTCACAAAACCCACCGAAACAAAACCATCGTTATTAACTTTTAACGAAGTGACAACTTTGTTTCATGAATTTGGTCACGCTTTACATGGCATGTTGGCCAATACAACGTATCCAAGTTTATCAGGAACCTCAGTATACTGGGATTTTGTGGAACTACCAAGCCAGATCATGGAAAACTGGTGTTACGAGCCGGAAGCTTTGGCTTTGTTTGCGTATCATTATCAAACTGGCGAAATGATTCCGATGGAATTAGTCCATAAAATCAAAGAAAGTGCGAGTTTCCAAGAAGGAATGGCAACAATGCGCCAATTGAGTTTTGGATTATTGGATATGGGTTGGCATGCACAAAATCCATCAAATATTAAAGACATCAAAGCTTTTGAAACCGAACAATTTGCAGCCACACAATTGTATCCGGATGTAAAGGAAAACGCGATGAGCACTTCTTTTTCTCATATTTTTCAAGGCGGTTATTCTTCGGGTTATTACAGTTATAAATGGGCAGAAGTACTGGATGCTGATGCTTTTGAATATTTTCAGGAATGCGGCATTTTCAATAAAGAAGTAGCCACAAAATTCAAAGAAAACGTACTTTCTAAAGGCGGAACAGAACATCCTATGATTTTGTACAAACGCTTTAGAGGTCAAGAACCAAAACCGGATGCGTTATTGAAACGTGCTGGATTATTGTAATTATAACTAAAAAACCGAAGTAAATTACTTCGGTTTTTTTATTTCATTTTTTTTAATGCACTTTAAAAAGGGGGAGTTAGTTAGGCTTTTAATTTAAATTAAAATTATAAACAATTTTACCAATTTGTTTTTCAGGTGCATCGCTGCTGGCATCCCATTTGGTATTCATCGCTGCAATTTTTGCCTGATCTAATAAACATTTTGCTGTATTTGTAGTTCCTTTTATTCCGGCAACAGCATTAATGGTTCGTCCGTTTCTATCAACAGAAACTTCAACTACCACTTTTCCTTCTTCATTACAAGTATATTTTGGTGCTGGTTTAGAAAGTGCTTTTCTATTGCCTAAAGAATAGCCGCCACCAGATCCATTTCCTGATCCGCCGCCACTTCCTGCTCCATAACCACTTCCGTTTCCTATTCCGGTACCAGTTCCATTTCCTCCGCCAGTCCCTCCACCGGAGCCACCCGTTCCGTAATAGCCGGTAGCGCTTAAACTTCCGTTTGCTTTTCCTTTGTTCCCGGCAGTTTTATCATCGCCATCGCCTCCTTTATTAGAACCTTTCAGAATGCTGGACAAAGCATCATTCGTATTATTTGAAACTTTAGGTTTTACAACAACAGGTTTTGGTTCTTCTTTGACAGCCACAACCTGTTTTTTAGGTTTTTCTTTTTGTGGAATCACAACGCTTTCTTCTGTAGAATTTTCTTGAGACAAAATAGCTTCCTCTGGAGTTGTTCTTGTTGGAGTTTGTTTGGCTTGGTTTTTCACCTCCAAAACTTCACTTTTATAATTGGTTCCGGAACCTAAATCGCTGTCACCAAAATTCACGGTAACTCCGCCTCCTCCTCCACCGCCGGTTAATTCAGCCAAGTTTGCTGGCGGCCAAAATCGGACGAAGAACAGAATCAACAACATCGTTGCATACAAAAGAAAAGAGAACAATAATGATTTCTTTTGGTCTGATGAAATGGTGGAACTCATTTGGATTTTAAATTTAAAAAAGTGTATGAATAAAAACGTTGAAAAGTACTAAAAATTGTTTAGAGTAGAAAGTGACGGCTTCAATATTAACAAGTCTGATATACTGATATTGAATTTCAATTTCTTTTACAGAAAAATAAATTTTCCCAAACCATCATTACAAAACAAAAAACGGACTAAATTGATTTAAAAAAACAGTTTAATCCGCATTGTATTAAGTTGACTAAATAAAATAAAGAAGTTTTTAAGTCAATTGTTTTAACGCTATTTCAAAAGCAGTTGCGCTAATATTTGTTTTTGACGGATTCAAATCATGCGCTTTTTGTATTGCTTTCTTTATAATTTCTGAAGTGTCATTAAAAATTGCCTCATCGGTCATTTGGACTTTCTTTTCCATGAAATAAGCAAAAACCCGAGCCATTCCGCAATTCGAAATAAAATCAGGAATCAAGCTTACTTTGTGGTCCACCTGTTCCATAATTGGACCAAAAAAGATTTCAGCATCTGCAAAAGGAACGTTTGCACCACAGGAAATTACTTCAAGTCCATTCGCAATCAGGCTGTCAATTTGAGACTGAGTAACTAATCTTGAAGCAGCACAAGGCGTAAATATTTCGGCTCCGATAGTCCAAATTTTTTGATTAATTTCTTCAAAAGGAATCATGTTTTCACTAACCAATTTATTTCCGTCTTTATGGAGAAATAAGCTTTTTATTTCTTCAAAAGTAAAACCGTCTTCCTTAATTAAACCTCCGTCTCTATCGATAATTCCAATGATTTTTGCGCCCATTTCAGCCAAATAAAATGCTGCTGCTGAACCAACATTTCCAAAACCTTGAACAATGGCTTTCTTGCCTTTTACATCGCCGCCATAAATCGTGTAATAATGACGAACGGCTTGTGCGACGCCAAAACCCGTAATCATATCGGCAATTGTATATTTTCTGGTTACATCAGGAGAGAACTTTGGATTTTCAATCACTTTGATTACGCCCTGACGCAATTGCCCTATTCTATTGATTTTATCGGCTTCGGTAGGTTTGAAATGACCATTAAAAACCCCTTCTTGCGGATGCCAAACGCCACATTCTTCGGTCATGGGAATCACTTCATGAATTTCATCCACATTCAAATCGCCTCCGGTTCCGTAATAACTTTTCAATAACGGAGAAACTGCTTTGTACCAGCGTTGCAAAACCCCTTTTTTTCTGGGATCATTCGGGTCAAAATTAATTCCGGATTTAGCCCCACCAATCGCTGGACCAGAAACCGAAAATTTTACTTCCATGGTCTTCGCCAATGATAAAACTTCATTTTTATCTAATCCTTTACGCATTCGTGTTCCTCCGCCGGCAGCACCGCCTCGAAGCGAATTGATTACTGTCCAGCCTTCAGCTTCTGTTTCGGCATCTTTCCAATGAAAAACTATTTCAGGCTCTTTATTTTCGAATTTCTTTAATAAGTCTTTCATTTGTTGCGATATGTTTAATTTTGACAAATATAAAAAATACAATAATGCGAATTATGTATTTTTTATATTTATTTAAAAACTATAGATATATCCCGAACTATGATCTTCTTTGGCGCCAGTTACACTACTCAGAGTATTGATTTCATTTCTTAATTTTAAAACACCCAACAAAGCAAAAATTAAAGCTTCTTTGAATTCTAAAATTTCAGATGATGGAATAATAATTTTCATTTCAGGTAAATAGTATTGAATGCGTTCGATAAGAAAGTCATTATAAGCACCGCCACCGGTTATAAAAAGACTGCCTTTTTTATTGGGCAAAGCCAATGCAATTTGAAAAGCAACATGCTCGGTGAAAGTGTGCATTTTATCTTGAATTGAAATATCGAAATAGTCTATCAATGGCAAAACCGTTTCTTTCACAAATTCAAAACCTAATGATTTTGGATGTGTTTTTTTATAAAAATCTAAAGCATTTAATGCCATAAATAATTCTTCATTACTGTTTCCTGATTTTGAAATTTCCCCTTTATCATCATAATCCAATCCGAGTTGGTTAGCATAAAAATTCAAAACGGTATTGACCGGCGAAATATCAAAGGCAATTCTTTTATCATTTTCTTCAAAAGAAACATTTGAAAAACCACCTAAATTCATGCAATAATTATATTGTGAAAATAAAATCTGATCACCAATAGGAACCAATGGAGCTCCTTGTCCGCCGAGTTTTACATCTTGTACTCTGAAATCACAAACTACTTTCTGATGAAGCAAAGTCGCGATTTGAGACAAATTGCCAATTTGTAATGTAAATCCGTTTTGTGGCTGATGTAAAATCGTGTGTCCGTGTGAACAAACGGCATCAATATTTTCGATTTTATTTCTTTGGATGAAATCCGAAATAATCTTCGCCAAGAGTTTCGTATATTCCTGATTTAAGTCTTCAAGCGCTGTTTCAGAGAAATCTACAGCCGCTTTGAGAGTACTGATCCAAGCTGAATTATAGGAAATAGTTTCACTTTCGATGATTTCAAATTCCCATTTTTTTTGGTTTACCTTAAATTTTATATGTGCTAAATCCACCCCGTCCAGCGAAGTTCCTGACATTACTCCGATAACGTTATAGTAATCTTCTTTCATAAGCCAAATTTACGATTCAAAATTGAAAATTTCAGTATAAAAAAGTACCTTTGAGCATATTTTTTTAACAAAAAGCAACTTTTATTTTATATAAATATGGATTTCAATCTAACTGAAGAGCAATTAATGGTGCAACAAGCAGCTCGGGATTTTGCCCAAAACGAGTTATTAGCTGGTGTCATTGAAAGAGATGAAAAGCAAATTTTCCCTGCCGAACAAATCAAAAAAATGGGACAACTGGGATTCATGGGAATGATGGTCGATCCAAAATATGGAGGCAGCGGACTTGATACGATTTCTTACGTTCTAGCGATGGAAGAAATTTCGAAAGTCGATGCTTCAGCTTCGGTGGTGATGTCTGTCAATAATTCATTAGTATGTTGGGGGTTACAGGCTTTTGGAACCGAAGAACAAAAACAAAAATATTTGCCAGGATTAGCTTCAGGTGAAATTCACGGCGCTTTTTGCTTAAGCGAACCCGAAGCAGGAAGTGATGCGACTTCGCAAAAAACTACGGCTATAGACATGGGCGATTATTATTTGGTAAACGGAACAAAAAACTGGATTACTAACGGTAATACGGCTTCGGTATATATTGTAATCGCACAAACGCATGTAGAGAAAAAAAGTAAAGGAATTAATGCGCTGATTATGACCAAAGATATGGCCGGTTTTGCCATTGGTCCAAAAGAGCACAAAATGGGAATTCGAGGTTCCGATACGCATTCACTTATGTTTACTGACGTGAAAGTTCCGAAAGAAAACAGAATTGGTGAAGACGGATTTGGATTTAAATTCGCCATGAAAACCTTGGCTGGCGGAAGAATCGGGATTGCTTCTCAAGCTTTAGGAATTGCTTCCGGAGCTTATGAATTGGCCTTGAAATATTCGAAAGAACGCAAAGCTTTTGGAACAGAAATTTGCAATCATCAAGCAATAGCTTTCAAACTTGCCGATATGGCAGTAAATATCGAGGCAGCTCGTCACCTTTGTATGAAAGCGGCTTGGGACAAAGACAATCACAATAATTACGATATCAGTGGCGCAATGGCAAAACTTTTTGCTTCGCAAACTGCAATGGATACGGCGGTTGAAGCAGTTCAAATTCATGGCGGAAACGGATATGTGCGGGAATATCATGTAGAACGAATGATGCGCGATGCTAAAATCACTCAAATTTATGAAGGCACTTCCGAAATACAGAAAATTGTAATTTCGAGATCGGTTATTGCAGGATAATTTCAGAATTAAAGTCCTAAAAACCCTTTTGAAGTTTTGGCTTTGAAAGGGTTTTTTATGTATTTTGGCAAAGCTTTAATTGAAGTTGAAAATCACAAAACACTTTTAATTTTAGCTTTTATTACTTTCCTTTGTTGTGGCTTTTTAATTTTTTTGAATAAAAATCGAATCCAAAATTTGTTAAAATTAAAATTCTAATATGCTGATCCCGTCTATAAATAAAAATTTAAACGAATTGATTCTTTTACTGAATCAATTATCAAACGCAAACTATTCAAATCCATGTCGTGAATTGAGTCAAGCCAGCATCGGCGAACACACGAGACATATTGTTGAGATGTTTCAATGTTTAGAAAACCAATACGATTCCGGAATTGTGAATTATGACAAAAGAGCGCGCAATATCTTGATTCAAACTGATACGGATTTTGCCCAGAATCAAATTTTGAACATCCAAAATAATCTCGAAAAAGAAAACAAAAATCTTACGTTAGTACAAATTATTGACAAAGAGGAAATCCGGATTGAAAGCAATTATTTCCGAGAATTATTATACAATCTAGAACATTGTATTCATCATCAAGCTTTGATAAAAGTGGCTATTTTACAATTCGAAAATGTCACAATTGATCCTGATTTTGGCGTTGCCCGTTCTACAATCGAATATAGAAGACAATGTGCACAGTAAGTTTTGTTGCCACAAATGACACTGTTATCATCACCTCAAACCGGGATGAAAAAGTGATTCGGCCAAGCGCTATTCCTCCAAAAAAATATCATATTAACGGAAAAGATATTCTTTTTCCAAAAGATCCAAAAGCTGGTGGAACTTGGTACGCAGTCGATGCGCAGGGAACTGTTCTGGTGTTACTGAATGGAGCTGCCGAAAAACATGAAGTACAGCTTCCTTACCGAAAAAGTCGCGGATTGATTGTCTTGGATATGATTAGCAATCCTTCGCCTAAGGAATTTTGGAAAGAAATTAATTTAGAAAACATTGAACCTTTTACCTTAGTTTTATTCCAAAATCAGGCACTTTTTCAGTTGCGATGGAACGGAATAGAGAAAGAAACTCTTGAATTAGACATCCATGAAAATCACGTTTGGTCATCATCAACATTGTATCCTGAAGTAATTAGAAAACAAAGAGCCAATTGGTTTTATACTTTTTTGGAAGCAAATCCCGTGATTTCAAAAACAAAAATGCTTTCTTTTCATCGCTACACAGAAGAAGAAAACCAACAAAATGGATTAGTCATCAATCGCAACGAACAAATGAAAACGTTAAGTATCACACAATCGGTTATTGAAAAAAATAAAGGAACTATATTGCATTACGATTTAATTGCTGAACAAGAATTTACAACTTCATTTATCACCGTTTAAAAACCAAGAATGAGACTTTTTTTTCATAAAATTTTCCATTGGGAATATTGGCCTTTTCAGATTGTTTATATTCCAATATATTTTCTTTGGGCGTATTATTCGCTTAGAGCAAAATCTATTTTTTTCTTTAATGCCTCAAATCCAACCATAAAAAATGGAGGTTTTATGATGGAATCTAAAAAAGAGATTTATGACTTGATTCCGCAACACTTTTATCCAAAAACAGCACTCATAAAAGAAGGCACTTCCGTCAATGAGATTCTGGAAATAATTGAAAAATCAGGCATAAAATACCCATTAATAGCCAAACCAGATATTGGATTACGCGGCTCGGGAGTTCGAAAAATAAATACTGTTGCAGATTTAAAAAAATATGCCCAAAAAGCTAATTTTGATTATGTAATTCAAGATTTGATTCCGTACGAAAAAGAAGTTGGTATTTTTTATGTCCGGTATCCCAACGAAAAATCAGGAAAAATAACCGGAATTGTTTCCAAAGAATTTCTAATTGTTACAGGAGATGGTATTGCTACAGTTGAAGAATTAATCCGAAAAAATCCACGCTACGAATTGCAATTACAATCCCTAAAGCGAGAATACGGAAAGCAATTATTAGTCATTTTGCCAAAGGGCGAAAAACTAAATCTAGTGCCCTACGGAAATCATGCCAGAGGCGCAAAATTCATAGATGGCAGCCATTGGACAACCCCAAAATTAACCCAAACCATTGATGAAATGTGTACGCAAATTCAGGGTTTCTATTTTGGCAGATTAGATATTATGTACCATAGTTTTGAAGATTTAGAGAACGGCATCCATTTTTCTATTGTTGAGTTAAATGGCGCCGGTAGTGAGCCCACGCATATTTACGACCCAAAACATTCTTTGTTTTTTGCTTGGAAAGAATTGGCCCGACACATTACGTATATGTACGAAATAAGTATACAAAACCACAAAAATGGGTTTCCGTATCTGACTCGAAAAAACGGAATGAACCAATACCGATTGCATCTGGAACAAAGCAAAAAAATCGTCAATTTCTAACCCGATGACAAAATTAAAAAATAGTATCGTTGGTTTTTTGGTCAGCTTTATTGGCTCAATTCCACTTGGTTATTTAAATATTATTGGGTTTGAAATCAAAGCTAAATTAGGAATGAAATCCCTTGTCTTCTATTTATTGGGCGTTATTTCCGTGGAAGTTTTTGTGATTTATTTTACGTTACTATTTGCCAAAAAGTTAGTCGCTAACCAAAAATTAATGAAAGCGATTGATGTTTTCGGGATTTTGTTTTTACTGCTTTTAGCGTATTCTTTTTATTCTCATTCCAATCAAACGACCGAAAGCAAAGCCAATTTAGAAGTATATCTAAAATATTCTCCGTTTCTGGCAGGCTTCTTTTTGAACTGTTTAAATTTTCTTCAACTGCCGTTCTGGACCGGTTGGAATCTCTATTTGATGAATGGGAATTACATTTCAATCGAAAAAAAAGGGAAGTATTATTATATCTTAGGAACAGTATTAGGCACTTTTTTAGGCATGCTTACCTTAGTCTTATTTTTGCAAACCTTATCCGAAAATACCGCCAGTTTTTCAAAATATATTATGCCAATTGTCATCCCGCTCTTTTTTGTAGTTTTGGCTTGCCTTCAAATATTTAAAGTATATAAAAAATACTTACGGTGATTGAATTCAAAACCGGAAACGTTATTTTTTTTTAAGGCTTTTGTTTATTTTTGTCACATGAAAAACATTATTATAACAGGTACCAGCAGAGGAATAGGTTTTGAATTAGCTTTATTATTTGCTAACGCAGGACATCAGGTTTTAGCACTTTCCAGAAAAGTTCCTCAAGGTCTTTTAGGAAACGAAAACATAACCTGCCTTTCGGTTGATTTATCCGAAGAATCTGAATTACAAAAAGTAACTGATTTCCTGGCTTCATCTTGGAAAAAAGTGGATGCAGTGGTCCACAATGCCGGTGCTTTACTATTGAAACCTTTCTCAGAAACGACGCAAACCGATTTTGAAAATATTTACAGAGTCAACGTATTTGGAGTTGCCAAGTTGACTCGTATTTGCTTACCTTATTTACAAAAAGGGAGTCATGTGGTAACAATAAGTTCTATGGGCGGTATTCAAGGCAGCCTGAAATTTGCCGGACTGGCTGCATATAGTTCAAGCAAAGGCGCTGTTATAACATTATCCGAATTATTGGCCGAAGAATATAAAGAACAAGGAATTTCATTTAATGTTTTAGCGTTAGGTTCTGTACAAACCGAAATGTTAGCCGAAGCATTCCCAGGATATCAAGCTCCAATTTCGGCTGGCGAAATGGCTAATTATATTTATGATTTTACTTTGACCGGAAATAAATATTTCAACGGAAAAGTATTGCAGGTTTCATCTACCAATCCGTAACTAATTAAAAATTGTTTTGAGCGAAACACTAGCCAGATATATTCCGGAACATGCCGTAAAACCAGTTTTTGAGCTGATTGTCAGTAATCAGGTGCATCTTAAAATTGTAAACGAGCGTGTGACCCGTCATGGTGATTACCGAAAAGGATTAAGCGGAAAACATGAAATCACCGTTAATTCAAGTCTCAATAAATACAAGTTTCTCATCACATTAATTCATGAGATTTCACATTTAGTTGCTTTTGAAAAATTTGGAAGAAACATTAAACCTCATGGAAACGAATGGAAATATTCTTTTCAGCGGTTGATGATTCCGTTTATTCGTCCGGAAATTTTCCCCAATCATTTATTGCCATTATTAGCCCGACATTTCAAGAATCCTACCGCAAGTAGCGACACGGATACAACTTTGTCATTAGCTTTAAAACAATTTGACCAACAGAACGATAAAAATTATATTTTCGAAATTCCTTACGGAAGTGTTTTTAGAATTGGAAACGGAAAAATTTTTAAAAAAATCGCTATTCGAACGAAACGATTCGAATGCCTGGAAATCAGTTCCGGAAAGACCTATTTATTTAATCCAAATGCCGAAGTAGAATTACTGAATTCATAATCCCCCTTTTTAGAAAACAAAAAAAGCTTTCTGAAACAGAAAGCTTTACATATATTATACGGTTTGCTTATTCTTTTAAATACGCTTCTCTCACTTTTTTGAATAATTCAGAAGAATAAACAAAATCTACAACTGCTTCGTTATCCGTTCTGAAAATCTCTTCTTTGGTACCTTCCCAAGCTTTCACTCCATTTTTCAGGAATAAAATTTTGTCTCCAATTTCCATAACCGAGTTCATATCATGCGTATTGACAACGGTGGTAATATTGTATTCTTCGGTAATTTCTTTGATTAGATTATCAATCAAAATAGCCGTATTGGGGTCTAATCCTGAATTAGGTTCATCACAAAACAAGTATTTCGGATTGTTTACAATGGCTCGGGCGATGGCAACTCGTTTTTGCATTCCACCAGATATTTGAGAAGGCAGTTTATTATGTGCGTCTACCAAATTAACTCTTTTTAGAACAAAATCTACCCGTTGCTGGATTTTTGATTTATTGTCATGCGTAAACATTCGCAATGGGAAACCAACATTCTCGGCTACGGTCAACGAGTCAAATAAAGCACTTCCTTGAAAAACCATTCCGATTTCAGTTCGTAATTCTCGCTTTTCATCGGCGCTAAGCTCGGAATAAATTCTGCCATCAAAAGAAATCGTTCCTGAATCCGGTGCGTATATTCCTAAAAGACTTTTGAGTAACACTGTTTTTCCGGAACCACTTTGACCAATAATTAAATTCGTTTTTCCAGCCTCAAAAACGGTCGAAATGCCTTTGAGCACTTTGCTTTCGCCAAATGATTTTTCTATGTTTTTTATTTCTATCATGAGCCTAATAACAATTGCGTTAGTATATAATTAAAAGAAATTATTGAAACTGATGTCCATACAAAAGAAACCGTACTCGCTCTTCCCACTTCTAGTGCGCCACCTTTCATATAATACCCGTGAAACGCAGGAATTGTAGCTAACAACATGGCAAATATTAGGGTTTTGATAAAAGCATAGGTAATATGGAACGGAATAAAATCCATTTGAGCGCCATTAATAAATTCATCACTCGAAGTAAAACCACCGTAAACAGAAGCCATCCAACCGCCTAAAACACCCAAAAACATACTGATTCCAATAACGAATGGATACAATAATAAAGCAATAATTTTAGGGAAAACCAGATAATTAAGAGCATTTACACCCATAACTTCTAATGCATCTATTTGTTCTGTAACTCGCATTGTACCAATACTTGAAGTAATAAAAGAACCCATTTTACCTGCCATAATTATCGAAATAAAAGTAGGAGCAAATTCTAAAATTACGGATTGTCTGGTAGCAAAACCAATAAGGTATTTTGGAATTAAAGGATTGGTAAGATTTAATGCCGTTTGAATCGCTACAACTCCACCCACAAAGAATGAAATGAAAGCTACAATTCCCAATGAACCTATTATTAAATCATCTATTTCCTTAAAGATGAGACTTCTCATCACAGACCATTTGGTTTGCTTATTGAAAATTTCTTTCAGCATCAGGAAGTATCTTCCTGTCTGCGATATATAGCGAATGATCATCATAGTTTTACAAATAATTAATGGCTAAATTAAGGATTAGTTTGCAGTTTACTGTTTGCAGTTGGCTGTTTTTTTGAAAGAAGAATTTAAAAAATCTTTGCTTTCATTTTTTGCAAACGATACTTTCTGATGAACTGCGCTTGTTCTTTTGTAACCAATAAAGGAGTTTTTGCTGCTTTAGCCTTCCAGAAACCTTGAATATAATCTAAGAAAAGTAATGGTTTCTTTTTCATCATCGCCAATTTTGCTGATGAAATACAGGTAATAAAAAATCCGTAACCCAAGGTATAAAAGGATTCACCTTGTTTATAACGGGCTGCTTTGTTATAATTTGCACCTGTTGGTTTCAGGTGTTTTATTATTAATGACGCATCAGTCACTACTTTCCAACCATAAAATTTAGACAAAAGTTCATCTACGGTATCCCAACCCATGGCTGGTTTTAGATTTCCTATTTGTAAAAAACATTCTTTTCTGTAGGCTTTGAAAGCGCCTCGAATGTGATCTTTATCGGTAAGATTTTCCAGAATCCATTCTCCATTTTTTTCTACATAGGCGAAACCTCCGGCCATTCCAATTTTTGAATCACTTTTGAAAATATTCAGAATTGTTTCAAAATAATTAGTAGGCAAAATTAAATCGCCGTCTAATTTCACTATAATATCATATTCGTTGTCTAATGTTTCGAATCCTTTATGAAAGGCCTGAATCACTTTACTTCCCGGCAAATGTATCGCACTCGACGTTTTGTTTACTAAAGTGATGAATGGATTTTCTTTGGCAAAAGCCAAAACAATTTCGGCAGTTTTATCTGTAGAATTATCATTGACAACCACTACTTTTTTGGGTAAAACCGTTTGTGATATCAAAGATTGAAGCGTTAAACTAATGAATGCTTCTTCGTTGTAAGCCGGAATGACAATGTAATAATTCATTATTTGATTCTTTCAGCGTAAACAATATAATACCTGTTGGTGAATTTTCGCAACAAGGGACGAATTCCGAATTTTTTAACGGGATTGGTCCATTTTTGTCTGTCGATGATTTTCCAACCTGTTTTCTCTAAAAGCCAGTCCAATTGCCAATCTTCAAATTCATGATAATGTCTGTCCCACATATCCGTTTTACTGCGATAAGCCGGCGAAAACCACAAACGCATCGGGATAGAAATAAAAAGTTTATCGGATTTTATTTCGTTTAAAATAGTATATGGATTGAGTAGATGTTCGAATATTTCGAAGGCAGTTGTTACATCTGTTTTTTCGGCAGCAAATACAGATTGATTGTTGTCTAAATCTTCACCGGTGGTGTTTTTTACCGAAAACCCTTCGGCTTTCATGATTTTAGAAAAAGGGTTTTCTACGCCTAAATCTAAAATGGTTTCTGATGTAGTGCTGTGTTTTTTTAGAAACTCTAAAGTAAGTTTGAATCTTTTATTTGGAAAGGTTTTCTCGTACATTTTTTTTGATTTTGCCTTAACGGCAGGAAGGCACAAATTTATAAATAAAATTGTATTGACAGCACATTTTTTAGCCCAGATGGAAGCGAAAATCCCGGAGCTGTAAAATGTAGTTTTTCCGGGTACAAAAAAGCGACTAAAAGAAGCTTTTTTGTACCTGAGAAAAACACATTTTGCGGTGAGGAATTGTAGTGTACAGCTGGATTAGCTCCTAAAAAAGCTAATTCTGGCTTTCATTTAATACCTGTAAACAAAGGCGTTGACGTTCATTCCGGCACCAACGGATGCGAAGATTAGCACGTCGCCTTTATGGATTTCCTGATTTTCGATTTTTCCTTGTATTAATAAGTCAAAAAGCGTTGGTACTGTTGCTACGCTGCTGTTTCCGAGTTCGTGAATGCTCATGGGCATTACATCTTTGGGCGGTGTTTTGCCGTATAATTTGTAAAAACGGTGAATTATGGCTTCATCCATCTTCTCGTTGGCTTGATGAATCAGAATTTTTTTGACGTCTTCGATTGCGATTCCGCTTTTGTCTAAACAACTTTTCATGGCTGCAGGAACTTGGCTTAATGCAAATTCATAGATTTTGCGACCAAACATTTTGATGTAACGTATGTCTGGATCTAAATCCGGATTGTACGATTTCCCGAAGAATAAATAATTGGCTTCGTCGTTTGCAAAAGTGGCGTTCTCATAAGACAACATTCCCGTTTCGTCCTCTGAAGCTTCAATTATTGATGCACCGGCGCCATCTGAATAAATCATGGAATCGCGGTCATGCGCATCAACAACTCTGGAAAGGGTTTCTGCACCTATTACCAAACATTTTTTGGCCATGCCGGATTTGATAAAAGCATTTGCTTGAAGCACGCCTTCTATCCATCCCGGACAACCAAAAAGGATGTCGAATGCTACGCATTTAGGATTTTTTATTTGTAATTTATGTTTTACACGTGTGGCCAGACTCGGAATCATATCCGATTGGGTTGTTCCGCATTTTACATCTCCAAAATTATGGGCAAAAATTATATAATCTATCGTTTCGGGATCAATTCCCGCATTTTCTATTGCTTTCTGGGAAGCGAAAAAAGCCAAGTCAGACGAAGTGTATTCATCCTCGGCATAACGCCTGTGTTCTATACCGGTAATTCCTTTGAATTTACTGATTACGACTTCATTTGGGTAATTAAAAAGAGAACCATCTTCGTTTAAGAATACATGTTTGTCGAAGTCGGTGTTGCTTACTTTTTTCTCAGGAATATAACTTCCTATTCCAGTTATTTTTATTTTCATGGCTATTTTTCCAAAAATTTTATGCTAATTTAATTATAAAAAATTGAATAGAACAACAAAACATACTATGCATGCATATAATTGTAGAATACTAATTTATTAGCAAAAATATTGATTATTTTTTAAGGAAATGCAATAATCACTACATTTTTATTTTTAGAATTGTTACAATTGTTAATTCGGTCGTTTTTCATTTTAATTTCATTTAAAGCAATAAAATCATTATTTCTAAAGTTTATTATTAGCATTTTATTTCAAAAAAAATGCCCCGAATATCGAGGCATTTTTTAAGTTTTTTTTGAAATACTAGCTTTCCATATACGCTTCAATTGGAGCGCAACTACATACTAAATTTCTATCGCCGTATGCATCATCTGCTCTACGAACTGTAGGCCAAAATTTGTTTTCGGCAATATATTCTAATGGGAAAGCAGCTTGTTCTCTCGTGTATGGAAAATCCCAAACATCATTTGTCAGCATTGCCAATGTATGAGGAGCGTTTTTCAAAACATTATTTTTATCTTCTAAAGTAGATGCTTCTATTTCTTTTCTGATGGAAATCATCGCATCACAAAAACGGTCTAATTCTTCCAGATTTTCACTTTCTGTTGGTTCAATCATCAAAGTTCCTGCTACCGGAAACGAAACCGTTGGTGCGTGGAAACCATAATCCATTAAACGTTTAGCGATATCTGTTACTTCGATTCCTTTTTGTTTGAACGGACGACATTCTAAAATCATTTCGTGTGCCGCGCGACCCATTTCTCCAGAATATAACGTATCGTAATGACCGCTTAATTTTTCTTTGATATAATTGGCATTCAATATAGCATATTCTGTAGCTTCTTTTAAACCATCAGCTCCTAACATCGAAATGTATCCGTAAGAAATCAAACATACCAAAGCAGAACCCCAAGGTGCCGCAGAAATTGCTGTGATAGCGTTTTCTCCACCAGTTGCAATTACAGGATTTGTTGGTAAAAACGGAACTAATTGCGGTGCCACACAAATTGGGCCTACACCTGGTCCTCCACCACCGTGAGGGATAGCAAAGGTTTTATGTAAGTTCAAGTGACAAACGTCAGCACCAATAGTCGCTGGATTGGTTAAACCAACTTGCGCATTCATATTGGCTCCGTCCATATAAACTTGGCCTCCGTTTTCGTGAATTAATTGAGTGATTTCTTTAATTGCACTTTCAAAAACTCCGTGAGTTGATGGATAAGTAACCATCAAACACGAAAGATTGTCCTTGTGCAAAATTGCTTTTTCACGCAAATCATCAACATCTATATTTCCGTTTTCTAATGTTTTAGTTACGATAACTTTCATTCCCGCCATAGCTGCCGAAGCCGGATTTGTTCCGTGTGCCGATGATGGAATTAAAGCGATATTTCTGTGGTGATCCCCTCTTGATTGGTGATACGCGCGAATAACCATTAATCCGGCATATTCTCCTTGCGCACCAGAATTAGGCTGTAAAGTGGTTCCTGCAAAACCTGTGATAACATTCAATTGTTGCTCTAACTTAGTCAACATTTCTTGGTATCCTTGCGCTTGATCTAATGGAACAAAAGGGTGAATATTATTCCATTGTGGATTGCTTAAAGGCAACATTTCAGCGGCTGCATTCAATTTCATAGTACAAGAACCAAGCGAAATCATAGAGTGATTTAACGCTAAATCTTTACGTTCCAACATTTTAATGTAACGCATCAAAGCAGTTTCCGAATGGTATTTATTAAATACTTCGTGTTGCAAAAATGATGAAGTTCGGCTTAGGTTTTCCGGAAAATGATTGGTTTCTGTTAACGCTTCAATTGTGGTTGCCTGCGTATTATTTGCGGAAGCGAAAATACCAACAATCGCATTTAAATCAACGATACTTGTGGTTTCATTCAAAGAAATAGAAACTGTATTCGCATCGATATAATAGAAATTCACTTCGTTTTGTTCTGCAATAGCGCGTATTTTTTGAGCATCAGCTTTTACAACGATAGTATCAAAAAAAGCGGTATTGGTTTGCTGGAATCCTAATTTCTCTAATGCATTTGCCAATGTCGCAGCCGATGCATGTACTTTATCAGCAATATACTGCAAGCCTTTTGGACCATGATACACCGCATACATTCCTGCCATAACTGACAATAAAACTTGCGCCGTGCAAATGTTTGAAGTCGCTTTATCACGCTTGATGTGTTGCTCACGCGTTTGCAAAGCCATACGTAAAGCACGGTTCCCATTTGTATCTACAGTAACACCGATAATTCTTCCCGGCATGCTGCGTTTATATTCCTCTTTGGTCGCAAAATAAGCTGCGTGTGGCCCACCATATCCTAACGGAATTCCGAAACGTTGAGTGGTTCCTAATACAACTGCTGCTCCCATTTCGCCCGGAGGCGTCAATTTTGTTAAACTCAAAATATCGGCAGCTACGGCTACTTTTATTTCGTTTGAAGCTGCTTTAGCAATAAAATCGGCATAATCATAAACTTGTCCAAATTTCCCCGGATATTGAAGCATGGCTCCAAAATAATCCGATGAAAAATCAAAATTTTCATGGTTCCCAACAACTAATTCCACTCCGATTGGTGTAGAACGCGTTTGTAAAACAGATAGTGTTTGTGGTAGTATTTCTTCAGAAACGAAGAATTTATTAGTATTATTTTTCTTTTGATCGCGAGTTCTTACATCAAACAATAATGCCATCGCTTCGGCGGCTGCCGTTCCTTCGTCTAATAAAGAAGCATTGGCAATTTCCATTCCGGTTAATTCGATAACCATAGTCTGAAAATTCAAAATCGCTTCTAAACGACCTTGAGCAATTTCTGCTTGATAAGGTGTATATGCCGTGTACCATCCTGGATTTTCGAAAACATTTCTTTGGATAACCGCTGGGACAATCGCTTGATTGTAACCTAAACCAATATACGATTTGAACATTTTATTTTTATTCCCTAATGCCTGAATGTGATTTGCAAATTCATATTCTGTCATGGCCGGATCTAAAGCTAAAGGTGCCTTTAAACGAATATCATTTGGAAGCGTTTCATAAACGAGTTGCTCGATAGAATCAACTCCGATTGTTTTCAACATATGTTGAAGGTCATTTTCTCTTGGCCCAATGTGTCTTAAAGCAAAAGCATCTGTTTTCATAAAGAAATAAAAGTGTTGTTTTTTGTGGTGCAAAAATAAATATTAATCTCCTAATAATCTCCTTTTTTGGATTGATTTTATAGGGATTTTTCAACTAAATCACTGATTTGTTCACAATTGATTAAATTTGTCTAATGAAGATTTTCAAAACCATAATCGATTTTTACATCAACAGCAGCATTCATGTGGGTTTATCCTGCTATGCCTTGGTACGGATTACACAAATGAGGTTCCACATTTCCCATGATGAATCTATGGCTAATTTTGCTCTTTTTGGAACAATTGTAGGATATAATTTTGTAAAATATGACGCTTTGGCCAGAACCAAAAAATTAGAAATGCGAAATCAATTAAAAACGATTGCTCTTTTTAGTTTTTGTTCGTTACTATTGGCCGGTTATTATTTTTTCTGTTTGCAAAAAACAACACAACTATTTTCTATTCTTGTTTTGGGATTAACATTATTGTACACGCTTCCGTTTTTTCCAAATAAAAAAAATGCCCGAAATTGGGCAGGAGTAAAAATTTATATTGTGGCTTTGTGCTGGGTTGGTGTGACAGTAATTCTACCCGTTTTGAATGCCAATACAACTATTGAAACTGATTTTTTCAGCACTGCGATTCAGCGGTTTATTGTTATTTTTGTATTGATTCTTATTTTTGAAATTATTGATCTGAAACAAGACGACCCAAATTTACAAACCGTCCCTCAGCAAATCGGAATCCAAAGAACAAAACAATTGGGTTATTTTCTATTACTAATTTTTTGCGGATTAGAATTCTCAAACAACAGTTTCAACAACAAAAACCACTATTTATCAATTGCCTTAATTGGCACAATTGGCTTACTCTTGGCTTTTGCCAATGAAAAAAAATCAAAATATTACACTTCCTTTTGGACAGAAAGTATCCCTATTTTATGGTGGCTGTTATTGCTTTTATTTAATGTTTTAGTTTAGCACTAACCCTAAATAAAACCCGATTTTATTTAGGACTAGTAGCAATCACAAACTTTAGATTGTTTTTGACACCAATTTGCAAAACATCAACTAAGTCTTGAACTTGCAAATTAAACGGGATTCTTACAATAACCGTTTGGTCTTTTTCGGTATTCATTTTTGACATTAATGTCGTTTCTAATTCTTCAAAAGAAACAGGTTGTTTATCGATGTAGAATTTTTTGTCTTCGGTAACGGATAAACTAATGTATTGCTTGTTTGTTTTTTCGTTGGCTTTAGCTTTTGGCAATGTCATTTTTATAACATTAGGATTTGCCAACGTCGATATAATTAGAAAAAACAACAACAAGAAAAACATAATGTCACTCAATGATGAAGTAGCCACTTCGGCATGAAATCTTCTTTTTCTCTTAATTGACATACCTTATGATCTTTGAATAATGTTTACAAACTCCAATATTTGCTTTTGAATTTTCAAAGCAAAATTATCAATCTTTCCGTTCAATAAATGGTATGCGCTATAGGCGATAATACCCACTATAAGTCCGGAACCACTACTAATCATTTTTTCATACAATCCACCAGAGATATTTCCGATACTAATGTTTTCGGTAACCGAAATGCTGTAAAATATTTTAATAACTCCAGAAATAGTTCCAATAAATCCTAGTGTAGGTGCAATTCCAGCAATAAGTCCCAGTTGTCCTAAATGTTTTTCCATTTCACCAATTTCGATATCTGCAGCACGATCCATATTCGACTCAATTTCGTTAATTGGTCTGCCGATAACTAAAATCCCTTCTTTTATAATATTACCGGAAGCCGAATTACTGCGCTCAGCAATAGTTCTGGCCAAATCTAACTTACCTAAATTGAGATTGTCTCTAATATCAACCATCAAATGGTTATCAATTTTTGACGCTTTATGAATGTACAAATAGCGCTCAATTATTAAATAGAAGGTGTAAAACAGTAGAATGGAAATTGGAATTAAAAAGAACCCTCCTTTAAAAATAAATTCCAAAACAGAGATTTCGGTATTTGGGGCAATTTTTTCTATAACTACGTTTGACGCAGCATTGGTAATCGTGTCGGCTTGTAATTGTATAAAACTAAACATATATTATTATTGATTTTTACGCATTAATTCTAAAAAATATTTCAATTTTGCAATAAAGATACTTTTCGCTCCAATATTAAACTAAAAAAATCGAAAAATATTTCAAACGCCCACCTTTTTTATCCAAAAAATGAACTACCAAGAAACCACAAACTGGATGTTTAACCAGCTCCCAATGTATCAAACTCAGGGCGCTTCGGCTTACAAAAAAGATTTAACGAACACCATCTTATTGGTAAACCACCTCAACAATCCACAGGAAAAAATAAAATGCATTCACGTAGCGGGCACAAACGGCAAGGGATCAACTTCGCATATGCTAGCTTCGATTCTTCAGGAAGCGGGTTACAAAGTAGGTTTATATACCTCGCCACATTTGAAAGATTTCAGAGAACGAATCAAAATCAATGGCGTCACTGTTTCAGAAAATTTTGTATGTGATTTTATCAATACGCACAAAGTTTTTTTTGAAGAAAATGACATGAGTTTTTTCGAAATGTCTGTTGGTTTAGCGTTTGATTATTTTGCCAAAGAAAAAGTAGACATTGCCATTATCGAAGTAGGACTAGGCGGAAGACTGGATGCCACTAATATTATTACGCCACTCGTTTCTGTAATAACTAATATAGGCATCGATCATACTCAGTTTTTAGGAAACACGATCGAAGCTATTGCAGGTGAAAAAGCGGGAATCATAAAACCCAATATTCCTGTCGTCATAGGAGAATATACTACAGAAACGCAGCCTGTTTTTTTGGCAAAAGCCAAAGCGAATCAGGCTGAGATTTATTTCGCATCTGATTTGATTTCAGAAGAATTTCCTTCTGATTTAATGGGCGATTATCAAACACACAATAAAAAAACGGTACTGCAAACTATTGCTGTTTTAAATAGTCAAAAAGAATTTAAAATATTTCAGGAAGATATTAAATCCGGTTTGTTGCAAGTTGTAAAAAATACAGGATTACAAGGAAGATGGCAACAATTAGGCGACAGCCCAAAAGTGATTTGCGATACTGCACACAATAAAAACGGACTTGAAATTGTGATGTACCAAATTCAGAAAGAGAAATTTGACACTTTACATATTGTGTTAGGAGTAGTAAACGACAAAGATTTAGACGAAGTTTTGCCTTTATTTCCTAAAAATGCTATTTATTATTTTTGCAAACCTAATATTCCTCGTGGTTTAGACGCTGCCATTTTATACCAAAAAGCCACAACATTCGGATTACACGGAGAAGTATTCAATTCTGTTTCAGAAGCTTATAAAAAAGCATTGCAAATTGCCTCAAAATCTGATTTTATATACATTGGCGGAAGCACATTTGTAGTTGCAGAAATTTTATAATTTTTTTTGTATTTTCCTTGCAAATCAAGAAAAGTGGTGTATATTTGCACTCGCAATAAGGAAATGAAAATGCCCGAATTGTTTAGGGCGATTAGCTCAGCTGGTTCAGAGCACCTCGTTTACACCGAGGGGGTCGGGGGTTCGAACCCCTCATCGCCCACAAAAAACTCCATTAGAAATAATGGAGTTTTTTTTATGCCTAATAGTTTATGGTACACACTACTTAAATCCTTTTTAGCGGAATTAAAAATAGATATTATATTGGATTCACTTCTAATTTAGAAGAACGTATTATTCGGCATAATCAAAAAAGCAAAGGCTTTACTGGCAACGTAAATGATTGGAAAGTTGTTTATATCGAAAAATACGAAACAAAAGAATTAGCTCAAAAAAGAGAATTACAAATCAAATCTTGGAAAAGCAGGATTAAAATTCAGGAATTAATTTCAAAAAAAGAGTAGTTCAGCTGGTTCAGAGCATTCCGATTCTATCGGAAGTGGTCGGGGGTTCGAACTCCTCATCGCCCACAAAAAACTCCATTAGAAATAATGGAGTTTTTTTATGCCTTAAGGCGAAACTATTTACTAAACCTATTTAAGCCACAAAACATCGTAAGCACTTATAAAATTTCTTTCCTGAATATCAATATTTGTTTCCGTTAGTAAATCATAAAATTTATTTGGATTCAAATCCCCGAATATACTTCGCTCAAAGAAAGTATCATATTCAGAGAAATTGGCAATCACATAAACGGATTCTCCTTTGTTATCAGTTTTTTTAAATATCAATAAATGACTGTTTTCATAATCGACATAGCGCAAATCATTCGAATCGGCAAAAGCATTTGTTTGCTTGCGAATTGCTATCATTTTTTTTAATTTACGATAAACCTGCCCTTGCGGTGACTCAGGAATATCTTTATTTTCGACCAAATTCCAATCCATTTTTGAACGATGCAACCAGCGGTTATCATACTTTTTAGTTTCATCATTTAGATACTCATAATTATTAGGCAAAGCAACCTCATCACCGCTATAAATCATAGGCAAACCGCCTAAAGATAAAATAATGGCATGTTGTAAATTGATTCGTTTTATGGCCAATTGAATCTCTTTCTCATTATTTTCTTTTACTGCTCTTTCAAAACCACATAATGCTGCCATAGAACCGGAAATTCGCGCATTTCCTGTTTCGTGCTCAATCATAAAGCGTTGTCCAAGTCCAAAACTTCCATTAAATCCATCACAATAGTGTTTCAAAATATACAAACGGTGCTGCAAACTACTCAAGCCCATTTCGGACACTAACTTGTCATCAAAACCCAAACCTATATCATCGTGACATCGGGCATAATTTATCCATGTGGTATTTCTGGGTTTTGTAGGAACTGCTTTCATTGACTTTTTAAGCAAATTAGTGCTTTTTGTTGCCAAAGCTTCCCAACTCAACGCCATAAAATTAGCATTATACGCAATGTCACATTCGTCGCCTTGAGCTAAATCCTCGCCAAAATATTTTATAATTTCTTCGGGAGCCACAATCGCTTCGGCAATATAAGCCACGCCAGGAGCTACAATTTGACCACATAATTTAAAGAGTTGCAATAAAGAGTGCACTTCGGGTAAATTTTGATTGAACTTCCCTATTTCCTTCCACATGTAAGCAACGGCATCAAAACGGAAAATATCGATTCCTTTATTGGACCAAAACAACATTGTGTCAATCATTTCAACCAGAACCATCGGATTTTTATAATTCAAATCCCATTGGTATCCATAGAACAAAGTCATTACCCATTGATTATTTTCTGGCAAATACGTAAAATTTCCCGGTGCTGTGTCCGGAAAAATATCCAACATGGTTTTTTCGTATTCATTTGGTAAATTTCTGTCTGGAAAAAAATAGAAAAAATCTTTGTATTTAGGATGTCCTTTTCGCCCTTCAACAGCCCATTCGTGCTGATCTGCACAATGATTCAGCACAAAATCCATAACTAAATTGAGATCATTTTTTTGAAACTCTTTGACCAAAGCTTCAAATTCCTCCATAGTTCCGAATTTTGGATTTACCTCACGATAATTACGAACAGCATACCCACCGTCATTTTCAAATTCCGGCACATCCAAAAAAGGCATCAAATGAACCGTATTAATTCCCAAATCTAACAGATACGGAATCTTCTCTTTCAACCCATTAAAATCAATATTAAAGAGGTCTACATACAACATCATCCCCACGATTTTCTCGCTGGAATACCAATTTGGAGAAGAAACACGAGTCATATCTCGCTTTTTTTGCAAGGCGGAACGTTCTTCAAAATTCTTAACCAAAGATGCTAACAGTGTTTCAAAAGCTTCCTCTTTATAAGGACTGTTCGAATATAACTTATGGTATAAGTCACTAATAATTGGAAAATTTGCTCCCAATCGTAAATGAAAATTCTTGTCTTTAACTTTTACGTTTTCCAAGAAAATATTCAATTTTGATAACTTTTCAGCTTGCTGCATATTTTATAAAGATTGCTTGTTTGTACTACAATTTATTAGGTATTTTTCATTTTTGTCCAAAATCAAAAAATGTTTTGAAATATAATAAAAAAATGCATTCCATAAAAAAATTGGACAAAAACATCTTTAAATAAAATCTACCCTATAAAAAAACGAAAGACCATCGTATTGACAGCCTTTCGTTTTTAATATCTTGATTTTAATTTATTTCACTTTATACAAACGAATGTAATCGATCATGGCGCGATTGACTTCCACATTCATGTTGTTATTCCATTCTTCGAAAACCAACTCTAATTGATTTTTCCCTTTTACTAAATTGACTTTATGCGAATTTGACAAACCCCAATCCGACCATTCATTTGTTCCTCTTTGAGGAAAAACCATCACACCGGCATAAGCTGCATTAAGATATAAAGAACGAATAGCACATTTATTATCGGTATTCCAAGGACCGCTTCCATTAGAATATTTTATAGTTATAAAATATTCTCCACTTTCATCAACAACAATTGGCACACTCAATTTTGTATTTTTATCATTCGAAATTTCGACAAAACCATTCCCGGAATAGTTGACATAATCCAAATCTGATTTAGTAACAAAATGTTCCGGTTCAACAATAATTGGCTGTGATTTACTAAAAGCCAAAGGCTCGCTCAAGAAAGACTCTTCTCCTGTTGCATCAACAGCAGTAATTGCATATTCAGCATATGCATCATCAGTAATTTGATAGGCAGGAACCGTAGTTTTTTCGGTTAATTTTCCATTTTTATAAACATAATAGGTTTTAGCATTACTATCGTTGTTCCATGTTATTTTATTTCCAACAAGAGTCGCATTTGGATTTGCCAAAGTGAATTTATTCTCAACACGATTAATCGCGTCTCCAGAGAAATCAGTATTACTCATTTTAATGTTTACGGTATGTTTCCCTTTAAAAGTTGCCGGAATAATTGCTTTTTCGACTTCCTTTCCATCAATTGCAACAGAGGCTATTTTATTTCCGTGACCTTCTACAGTTATATCCAAAATGGCGTCGCGGTATTTGAAATTCGTCAAACTTCGGTTTCCTCCATAATTTTTTGGAATTACCGGCGCAAAAACCAATTGATCTTCTTCAAAATGCATTCCCATAAAAACGCGATATACCATCGATAAATTACCCGCCATACTCCAAAGCATACGGTGAGAATTGATTTCGGTTCCTTTGAAATCACCCGTTTCTGCGACCATATTTTCATAATTCGTCAGAAATAAACCAGCTGCTCTGTAAACAGAAGCCAATCCATGTTCCAGCACTTTTTCGTTTCCAACTTTGGCTGCAGCCAAATTCCAATAGGATTGAACAAAAGGCCAAATCGCATTGTTATGATATGGCGGAATTCCCGGGATTTGCGGATAGATACAAGTCGCACCAAATTCTGTTAGAGGACTTTTTGAAATAATAGATTTACTTTGCTCAGCATCGGCAACATCAAATAAAATAGCCAAAGCTTCTCCTAAAGCTTCGTATCGTTTAGAAGGCGTCAGGAAATTTCTGCCATAAAGATATTGTGCATAATAGCCTTTGTCTTCCATCCATAATTGTTCATTTATTCCTTTTTTTATTTGCAAAGCAATAGCATCATACGGCGCTGTTGGTTCGCCCAAAATCGCAGCCATTTTCGATAAAATTTGATGGGTTTGGTAATGCACCACATTCGTACCTAAATTTTGTGACACATAAATATCCATATTGGACATCCATTTCGGATAGGTTTGCTCGCGCCAATCTAAGAACGAAGATTCTCCGGAATACATCCCGTTTTGTGACGAACGAATGGTTTTATAATCATCATCTGCTGAATTCTTGATAATCGTATAGGCTTTTTGCAACCAATCCTTATCGCCAGTCGCTTTATAGACTTCCCAAGCTGCTAATGCCCAAGTCGTTCTATCCGAAGAAACCGGCCAAGCGCCACCAGAACCTGTATCCTGAATAATGCGGTCTCTCTTTACTTTTTTCAACAAACTGATTTTGGCTACTTCTGGCTCTAAATAAGCGAATGCCAAAACGATACTATAACTAATATCTCTGGTCCAAACGCCTGCCCACTTTGCTCCGGTTCTAAAAGTACGATCTGGTTCAATGGCCAATTTAGCTTCCTCTAACGAAAGATTATACAAGGCATCCACGATAGGCTGCTGTGAAGTATAAGTCGCTTTGGTAGAAATATCCTGAGTAAGCGCCCAGGTTTTATCCTCAACAGGAATCAACGGATTGAGTCGTAGTGTGATTTCAAAAATACCGTCAGTATTAGCATCGGTCATTTGGAGTCCACGTTCCTCTAAATTTACAAAATCCCAAGTCATCGGCAAAGCGCCACCTGCAATATAAACGCCTTTGAAATCAGCTTGGGCAATTTTTGAACCATCCTGACACTCATAAAATCCTTTTTCTTTGAACTGTTGAAAAACTGCTCTCATATCCAGTTTAAAGGTAAAATCAGTATCAGCCGGCAGCATTTCTTTTGAGGAATCAAAAGTCTCTTTTTGTGGCTGGCCAAAAACATAAACCTCAGATTCTTTTTGATTTGTTATTACAATCTGGCGATTCACTCCTTGTGCCAAATCATTATCTTTTTCGTTGATGCTGAATTTGAATGTTATTGTATTAGAGTAAAGCTCATTTTCCTTGCTTTTATAATTCGATTTGATAGCGGTTGGCGAAAGTACTTCGGCTACATTTTGACCTTGAACCACTTTATTATGGTGTATACTAAAACTTGGGGATTGATACAAAACTGGCGCATCACTTTTACATGAAGAAACAAGGATACTGGCGGCTATAATTGTCATAGCAGAAAGATTAATTTTAATTTTCATGGTATTTTTTTAATAGATGTATGATATATTATGAAGTCTTTTGAAAATTACCAACCCTGGTGCAATCCATTTTTTACGACTTCTTCATATTTTTCTTTATCAAAACTATATAAGTTGGGTGCTTTATGAGCCACATTACTTTTCTTTTCATCTAGTTTGGTCAGGATTCCGATAGCAGTTATTTTGCGCAGAAAATTTCTGCGATCAAGCTTTCTGTCCAAAATAGTTTCATATAGTTTTTGCAATTCAGGTATGGTGAATTTTTCAGGAAGCAAATTATATCCAACGGGCATCAAATTCAATTCCATACGAAGTGTTTCTAGAGCTTTATCTAAAATATTTTGGTGATCCAAAATTAAATCCGGGACCGCTTTATGGTCAATCCATTCTACAATTTCAGTATCTTTTTTTCGCTGCGGAACAGCTTCTAAAAAATCGACCAAAGCATAATAACCAATCGTTATAAACCGTTGCAAATACCAATTCCTTTCTTCCAAAGGCGTATCCAAAGCATCAAAAATACCATCATTAAAATGTCCTTTATTCCTTTTTACAGCTCCAAAGGTGCCAAATTGTCTAAGAAAAATACCTTCTAATCCTGTTCTTTTAAACAAAACACTATTAGCCGCAAGATCTAAATCTTCATCCTTAGGAATAAAACCTCCCGGTAATCCCCATTGATCACTATAGGCGGTTTTTATTAATAAAACTTTTAATTGGTTATCATAGAATCCAAAAATAACACAGTCTATAGACAAGCCCGGCTGGTATTTTTCAGAGTCTTTCAATACGGAGTTCAGCATACTATATGTATTCTTTTTTCTTTATAAATATAACTATTGAGGTGCAATTTAGTTCATTTTTTTCTAAAAAATGAATACAAAAATCCATTAGCAGTACAAACGCTCCTTTTTACTCTTTTTAAATAAAATATCAAAACAGTACTTTACATAAAAAACAAAGAATTTACCTTTAAAAATCATTTAAAAAAATGATATGTAAAAAAAATAACCAAAAATAATATGTTATATGTATCTCGAATCAAAAAAATATGTACATTGCGTCAAAATAACACACATAGTTTTAAAAACTAAAAATAGTCAATAAAATTACCAAATTAAGAATTTATGAAAAAAATCATTTTACTACTCATCGGACTTACATTGTCATCTCAATCGTATGCCCAAAGTGTAGATTACAGAGAAAAAGCAGCCAAATTAGTTGCAAAAATGACACTAGAAGAAAAAGCTTCTTTGTGTTCCGGAGAGACGGCTTGGTCAACAAAAGCTATCACAAGACTAGGTATACCTTCGATTTTTATGACCGATGGACCTCACGGTTTGCGTAAAGCAGTAGGTTTTGATTTTACAAACAGTGTTCCTGCAACTTGTTTCCCAACAGCTTCTGCAGTTGCCTCTTCTTGGAATCCTGCTTTAGCTCAAAAAATGGGTGAAGCATTAGGAATTGAATCTCAAGCAAACGATGTTCAAATATTATTAGGTCCAGGAGTAAATATGAAACGTTCTCCACTTGGAGGAAGAAATTTCGAATATTTTTCTGAAGATCCAATCTTAGCTGGAACTATTGCGACTGGATATATAAACGGAGTTCAAAGTCAAGGTGTAGGTACATCTATAAAACATTTTGCTGCAAATAGTCAAGAAACAGAACGTATGTCAAACAGTTCAAATGTAGACGAACGTACTTTGAATGAAATCTATTTCCCTGCATTTGAAATGGCTGTGAAAAATGCACAACCATGGACTGTTATGTGTTCTTACAACAGATTAAACGGAGTATACGCTTCTGAAAGTCCCTATTTATTAAATGATGTTCTAAAAAAACAATGGGGTTTCAAAGGATTTGTAGTTTCTGATTGGGGAGCTGTAAACGAAAGAGCTGCTGGAGTTGATGCCGGTTTAGGATTAGAAATGCCAGCAAGCGGTGGTTTTAATGACAAAAAAATTGTTGATGCCGTAAAAAAAGGAACTTTATCTGAAGCACGATTAAATGAAATTGTAATTGATGTTTTAGCCGTTACGCTAAAAGCAAAAGACAGTCATAAAAAAGGAATTGTTGTCGATAAAATAAAACATAACGAATTAGCAAGACAAGTAAGTAGTGAATGTATTGTATTATTAAAAAATGACAATGCTATTTTACCACTGAAATCATCTTTGAAAAAAATAGCTATTGTAGGTGATTTTGGAAAAAATCCTCGTTACCAAGGTGCCGGTAGTTCACAAGTTCGTCCTACTCAAATTCTAAATGCGCTTACTGAATTACAAAAATTAGCCAAAGGAACTCAATTTAGCTTTTCGACAGGATACAATACCGAAGGAGAAACGAATGACGCGCAAATTGCTGAAGCAGTTCAAAACGCAAAAAATGCTGAATTAGTTATTGTTTTTGCTGGTTTACCAGACTCTTACGAATCTGAAGGGTATGACAGAAACAATCTGGATATGCCTGCTGGTCACAATAAATTGATTGCCGAAGTAGCAAAAGCAAATGCTAATATCGTAGTCGTTTTGATGAATGGAGCTGCGGTTTCTATGCCTTGGAAAAATGATGTAACTGCTATTGTTGAAGCTTATCTTGGTGGTCAAGCCGGTGGTGGAGCTATTGCCGATGTATTGACTGGAAAAGTAAATCCTTCCGGAAAATTATCTGAAACTTTCCCTGCACGTTTGGAAGATACTCCAACTGCAATGGATTTCCCATCAAGAGATGGAAATGCAATTTATGGCGAAGGTATTTTTATTGGATACCGTTATTATGACAAAAAGAAAATTGAACCTAGCTTCCCTTTTGGATACGGTTTGAGTTACACTACTTTTGACTATTCTGACATTACTGCAAATACTACATCTGCCAAAGATTCTGATGCTATCACCATAACTGTAAAAGTAAAAAATACGGGTAAAGTAGCTGGTAAAGAAGTTGTTCAATTGTATGTTCACGAACAAGAAAGTGAAGTAGCAAGACCAGAAAACGAATTGAAACATTTTGAAAAAGTAAGTTTACTTCCTGGCGAAGAAAAAACAGTTAGCTTCAATTTGACTTCTCGTGATTTTGCTTATTACAATTCAAAATCTCATGATTGGGCTATAAAATCAGGAAAATTTGACATTCGTGTTGGAAGTTCTTCTCGTAATTTGCCTTTACAACAAACTATTGATATTCAATCTACAAAAATTGCAAAAGTAGTTTTTACTCGTGAATCATTATTTAAAGAATTTAAAAAAGCGCCAAACAGCGAGGCTATCTATGCACAAATCGTTCAAAGTTTTACAGGTTCTACTAAAAAAGCAGAAACTGAAGACGAGAAAAAAGCGGCTAAATTTTTAGAAGCAATGTTAGCAGATATGCCAATCAATAAATTCCTTTTATTATCTGGAGGAAAATTCTCAGAAGAAAGTCTGGATGCTATATTAAAAGCAGTGAACCAGAATTAAAAAAAATTGTTAGTTAGAAATTGTTGTTGAAAAAAGTATTGAAACCAAATTTAAAAGAGGTTGCCCGATAAGGACAACCTCTATTTTAAATTTTCTCTTAATCAATTTTAGTCTCCTAATTCAAATACCATAACTACAAGTTTGTTAGGAAAATTGATAGAGTCAATACTTTTTTATTTTATGTTCACATCCATTTTCCCATCATTTTGAACATAAATTAAAAATACAGGCTCAAATATATTAATTTAGAATTATAAAGCCCTTATTTTATTTCATTTAAGAATTTTAATTCAAGAATCTCAAATGAAATTTCTTTTTTTTAAATCAAAAAAAATAGCCATAACAACCTGAATTTAAAAATATTGAAAGTAATTAATTGTATTTTCTTTCATTTTTAAAAATATCAAAATCCAACAAATCTGTTTCCTAATACTAGTTTTTCTAACAATCTGTTTTAGGTTCTAATTCAAAAAACTTTTAGAGTTTACTCGTTTTTTTATTGTTCAGAAGAAAAATTGCATTGGCAAATTGCTTGCCTAAGTCAATAAATCCAGCATTATCATAATGATATCTATCTGAATATTTGTAGTTATTTGTAGTTCTTACAATGGCTGCGTTTGGATCTGTTGCTGCAAATTTTTCTTGATTATATTGCACTAATTCACCAAAACCCCAGACTTTTCCATCTGTATCATCTCCAGAATCCGAAATTTTCCCGATTACAACAGGCAAATCATTATTTCTAAAAGTGGCTCGCATAAGGTCCATCAATCTTTTTAAATTTGAATAATACTGATTTGCAATTTGCTCTGTTTTATCCGCATCGCTTTCGCCTTGCATCCAAATAATACCACTTGGAATTAGAACATCTTCAACTCCATCGCCATTTATATCTTTTACAGCCATGGCATTATTAACCGTTTTCAGAAAATAATCGTACTGATTCTTTCCTTTTCCTCCTTTAAAATCAGGTTCCCAAGCGCCAAATCCACCAGTTCCGATACTATCAATTGAAGAACCATTTCTGGCATATTTTATAAAAGCGAGTTTTTGATTTGGATATAATTCTTGCAACCTTTTAGCCAAAGAAAGCTCAACACCAAATCGATCAGAAAGTACATTCGTTTTTCCATCAGATGAAAAACCGGTTCCGTGTCCGGCTTGCAACAAATCCCATTTTCCCAAACCTCCGGTTTTATCATTATCTCCAACAGGATTTCCTTGATAAATAAAAACATTTTTATTGATTTTCTTTAAAGAATCCGGCAATCCTTTTACATAACCAAACCCTTCCATATTGGACTGACCGCCCAAGTAAAACACTCTGATACTATCTTTTTTTGGTTGTGCCAAAAGTAAAAGGGGCATTACAAGAAGTATTAAAATAGATTTCATAGTATAGTTTTTTAATTAATTATTTAGTTCAAAAGTGGCTTTCAAGCGGATATCAGAAGAAGAAGAACCAATCATCAAGTCAAAATCCCCGGGTTCTGTAATCCATTTTAAATCAGTATTATAAAAAGATAATTTTTGTTTATCAATAGTGAATTTGACCATTTTAGTTTCTCCGGCATTCAATTTTATTTTTTGAAAATCTTTCAGTTCAATTATCGGACGAACAACTGAACCTACTTTATCTCTCAAATACAACTGAACTACTTCTTCACCAGCGACTTTTCCTGAATTAGTAATCGTCATCGAAACTTCGATGGTTTCAGTACTTTTTATCTTATTTTGAGACAATTTCAAATCAGAATAATCGAAAGTCGTGTAACTCAACCCGAATCCGAAAGGAAATTTAGGGCTGTTTTTTAAATCTGTATAAGCCGAAACATAATTCGTAGCCGTTTCATTTGCTGCGGGTCTTCCGGTATTAAAATGATTGTAATAAATAGGAATCTGACCTTCTTCTCTAGGGAAAGACATCGGTAATTTCCCAGATGGATTGTAGTCACCAAACAACACATCGGCAATGGCATTACCGGCTTCGGTACCTAACCACCAGGTGTATAAAATTGCAGGAACGGTATCTGCAGTATAATTAAAAATAAGCGGTCTTCCGGCATTAATCAAAACCACAATTGGTTTTCCCGTGGCTTGAATCGCTTTTATCAACTCTTCCTGAACGCCGGGCAGACGAAGATTACTGCGACTTTTAGCCTCTCCGCTCATGTCTCTTTTTTCACCAATACTCAAAATCACAACATCAGCTTGGTTGGCTACAGCTACAGCTTCGGCAAAACCGTCTTTGTTATCTCCTTCGATTTCACAGCCTTTGGCGTACAGCAATTTAGCAGAATTTCCAACTCTATTTTGTAATCCTTCCCATTGCGAAATAACGTGTTTGTCATAATCTACTTCTGGCAATTCAACCGACCAAAATCCCATATTTTGCTTGCGCTCTTTGACCAAAGGACCAATAAAAGCAATTGTTTTTGTTTCTTTTGAAAGTGGTAAAATTGCGTTTTCATTCTTCAACAGCACAATACTTTTTGCCGCTATATCTCTTGCTGCTTTTCTGTGTTCTGGGTTATTCAACGCTGCTTGTTCACGCTCCGGATTACAATATTTAAACGGATCATCGAACAATCCCAGCTCGAATTTCTTGCGTAAAATTCGCTTTACAGCATCATCAATCAAAGTGATGGAAACCTTTTTCTCTTTTACTAATTCTGCCAAATGGTATCGGTACGCATTGCTTTCCATATCCATATCACTTCCGGCGGTTATGGCTTGTAACGCAGCTTCTTTATTGTCTTTTGAATATCCGTGACTGACCATTTCGCCAATCGAACCCCAATCTGAAACTACAAAACCTTGAAAATTCCATTTCCCTTTTAGGATATCTCTTTGTAAATATTTATTTCCGGTTGCCGGAATTCCATTCAAATCATTAAACGAATTCATGAAAGTAGCCGCACCAGCATCTAAGGCAGACTTGAAAGGAGGCAAATACGTTTCCCAAAGCATTCTTTCGCTCATATCTACTGAGTTGTAATCTCTACCGCCAACTGCAGCTCCATAACCAGCAAAATGTTTTACACAAGCCATTACCGAATTTACATCTCCTAATTTCCCTTGAAATCCTTTGACTCTGGCATACGCAATTTTCGAACCTAAATAAGTATCTTCTCCTGCACCTTCCATCACACGACCCCAACGCGGATCACGGGAAATATCAACCATAGGCGCAAATGTCCAATGAATTCCGCTGGCAGAAGCTTCGACTGCTGCAATTCTTGCAGAAAGTTCCATCGCATCCAAATCCCAACTTGCGGCTTCCGCCAAAGGAAGTGGGAATGTCGTTTTGTATCCGTGAATAACATCCTGACCAAACAACAACGGGATTTTTAATCGGGATTGCATGGCTAATTCTTGATATTGTCGGGTGTGTTGTGTTCCCAAAATATTTAACATTGAACCTATTAAACCTTGTTTAATTTCCGCTTGTTTGTTTGGATTTATCGTTATAGGGCCTGTTGCCGCATTGTCCCCCGTATATTGATTAAGTTGACCAATTTTCTCTTCGAGTGTCATTTGCTTCAGCAAAGCATTCACTTTTTGATCTATCGTTTTTGGTTGTGAAAACGATAGAAAGGAAACTAATAAAAGTGTTATAGACACATTTTTTTTCATTTTATATATTTTTATTACTTTATAGACAAACCATTATATCCTGTAAAGAAAACAAAATAATTTTATTTTCTTGAATTTCTAAATTCCAAATAGTTTAAATTGAAATTCCCTTTTTCAAAATGCACTTTGATTTTATGGATTCCAGGTTTCAAAATTACCTTTTTTAGAATAACGGTTTTCCAATTATTTAATCCACCCGAAGAAGGAATTGTAATGCTTTTAGAAAGTCTTCCTTTTTTATCTTCTAAGTAAAGTTTTCCTCCTGCAACATTACTTGCATAACGAATAGCAACATCAAAAGTAGTTTGCTTTTCTACATCAACCGTGTATTGCAACCACTCCCCGTCTTCGATATAAGCTACATGAAATCCGTTGGTGGTTGTATCATTACACAATTCGATATCAACACCATCATTTCTCATGAATCCGCCTTTGTTCCATTTAGTAAATTTTGTGCCGTCATTATTAGCAATATCTTTATCCCAATAAGCATGTCCGTTTTGTCCTAAATCATATTCGGCAGCATAAATTTTACCTGGAAGCGAATGGTCTTTGTATTTTTTGGTTTCATTTGTTTGCACTTGTCTGAACATGGCATCAATCACATCATATCTGATAGTCAGGTGCTCCATTTTGTAGTTCTCAGCAATCTGCATTAGTGTTTTTTTGGCAAAATCAGTATTTGGTTTTTCGCCTTGGTTTTGCCAATATTTCAATAATTTATCGTAGTCCGCTGTTTTTGTAACCGAAGTAACTCCGGCTAAATTTTCAATCTTTTTCATTGGCCAAAAAGCCCAACCAATGTTATTAGATTCCATTAAAGAAATGGCTTGCTCAAACCACACATTAGAATTTTCACCACTTTCGCCCAACCAAATTGGCACATTGTATCGGGTTCTGTAATCTAACATATTTTGAATAGAAGCAGTATCATTAGTATTCCAATATTTGTGAAAACTTAAGGCCATATTTTCATCCCACAACGGAAACATCCCATTGTAATTATTGCCCCAACAATTGCCTTCGATAAAAATCAAATGGTTCTTATCTGCCTCTCGTATTGCATTTGTAATTCGAACTTGCAGAGCTTTCAAAGGCGCATTAGACGTTTCGTCGCAGCCGTTTTGATTCGTTCCTGTAAAATTCCAATTGGGCTCATTGATAATATCATAGGCTCCAATCCAAGGATTATCTTTATAACGTTCTGCTAGCTTTTTCCATAATGCCACCATTTTATCTTGATTTGCAGCACTCTCCCAGAGCGATGGTTTTGAATCATCATAGTCAGATATTGCAGCATCTTTTCCTTGACCACCGGGAGTTGCATGCAAGTCTAATATCAAATAGATATTGTTATCGGCGCACCAACTTAATAGATCATCAGTCATTTTGAAACCTTCTTCAAGCCAGGTAATTTCGCCTTCTTTTTCGGTTTCGACAGATGGTGTATATAAATTGTAATGCATTGGCAAACGAATTGAATTGAATCCCCAAGCTGCTAATGAATCTATGTCTCTTTTGGTAATTCCGTTTGCTTTGTAGGCCTGATAGAATTCTTCGGTGTTTTTGGCACCAATTACATCTGTAATCTTTTGTTTAATTTTATGTTGCGGACCGGCAAAAGCACCTGTTTGCAGCATGTAGCCTTCCTGAACCATCCAACCACCTAGTCCTAAACCTCTTAAAACTATATTTTTCCCATTACCATCAATAATATTTTGACCATCACGGTGTAAAAATCCTTGACCGAAAGTTGAAATTGACAGTAAAACAAATACAATTAAAAGTAGTTTTTTCATAATGTATGCTCTTTTTACGTTTAATATACCAATGTCTGAATTCCATGAGCCGGAATGGTTACTACTGTTTTTTCTGAGGCTATAATCAAATTGTAAGTTACACTTTTGCTACTTTGATTCATCACTACCGTTACCATTTTACCATCTGTATTCAGGAATGAAGTGCTTAACAAACTGCTTCTGCTAACCGCTGAGCTCACTCGTTTAGCATTGGGACGGATGAATTTTGAAAAATGACCAATATAATAATAACTCGGTGTGTAAATTAATTCCCCTGAATTGGTATCCATATGAATTGGTGCAAAACAAAAATTACCCACATGATTCGGACCACCATTTTGGTCCAATAAAACATTCCAATCCGTCCAGCCCACAGTTCCGTTATTGAAATCATTAATCATTGAAGTTCCGTAACGTTCTCCATTTGCCCAAAATTGGTATTTCTTGGCATCAAATTTTTCGACACAACCTTCTGTAAATAATAAATTTTTAGTTGGATAAGCCTCATGTACTTTTCGAACATTATCAAACATTGGCATTCCTCCAGCCCAAGTTTCATACCAATGAAATCCCATTCCCCATGCATACTTTGACGCTTCTGGATCTGAGAAAATGGTATTGGCTCTTTGATTCATTAAATCACGATTATGATCCCAAACTACAATTTTTTTGTTCCCTAAACCTTCTTTTTTAAGTGTTGGTCCCAAGAAATTTTTCAAAAAATCTCTTTCTGCTTCAGCTGTATAAATACAAGATTCCCAAGTTTGAGTGGCCATAGGTTCATTTTGAATTGTGAGTCCCCAAATAGGCATTCCTTCTTTTTCGTATGCTTTGATAAATTTTGCATAATAATTAGCCCAAGATTGGTAATATTCCGGAAGCAAGGTACCTCCTCTTAGCATATTATTGGTACTTTTCATAAAAGCAGGCGGACTCCATGGTGACACATAAAGCAATAATTTTCCACCAGCCGTTTTTATCGCTTCTTTGAGCATCGGAATACGGTATTGTCTGTCATGGTCAATATTGAAAGTCTTCAATTCCTTATCCCCTTCTTTGATATAAGTATAGCTTCCACTACTAAAATCAGAACTATGGATTGTAGTTCTTAGCAATGAATAACCGATTCCTTTTTCTGGGTTATAATAGGCATTGATGAATTCTTGCTGTTTGTCTTTGGATAATTTTGCATAAACCTCAGCACTGGCATCCGTTATTGCACCTCCAATTCCCATAAAGGATTGAAAGGTTTTTGTTGGTTCTACAAAAACGGAGATTTCTGTTTCTAACGGTTGTTTTGAAGCCGAAAAAACTAAATTATCCGTTGGTGTCAATCTTAATTTTGTACTGTCCGCTGTAGTATAAACGGTTACTTTTCTATCTTTTGTAGAAAATATTTTAGATTGTATTTTATTTTTTTGCTGGGAAAAAGCAAAAAGTGATAGCGCCAGAAATACTGCTGTTGTTATTTTTTTCATGATGTGTTTATTATATTATTTATTTACCAAATATAGGTTCCTACTGAACCTGCACCTAATGAAGTTGAAACCCAAACCCCTTTGTGTTTAATATTAAAAGTTTGAGTAGTATCACCGTCATTTTCTACAATCAATACTTTTTTACCGGCAGGAGTTTTGAAAGCTACCGTATTTAAATTCCCAGAAATTGTGCTTGAAATCCTTACAGAACCTGTAGGAACAAATTTTGAAGCATGCCCAACAATATAATACCCTACATTTCTGGTAAAACTTTCACTACTGTTTATAGTCAATGCCCCTTTACAAGTGGTACAACCTCCTGGGGTATGAGGACCAAAAGTACCATCATTGGCCAAATTCCATTCTAATGCTGTTTTACTCCAATTGCGCATAGAACCTATAATAACATTTTTTATATGCCATTTCAAATCCCCATCAAAACTTCCTGTAGAAGCAGTATACTGCTCGGTAAAATAGATGTTTTTATTAGGGAAAGCTGTATGCACTGTTGATAAAGCACTAATGTCTCCTTCATATAAGTGAAATGCGGAACCATCAACATATGGGTATGCTTCAGCATCATTTAATATTGCTATTGGATATTCCGGTTTATTACAATTGTGATCATAAACAACAATTTTAACGGTACTATTCACTGCCTTAAAAGCAGGTCCTAAATGATTCTTTATAAAATCAGCTTGTTGCTCTGCCAACATCAACATACTTGGATTATTTCCCGGATGCAAAGGTTCATTTTGAGGTGTAATCGCATCAATAGTAATTCCTTCTTCTTTCATCTTTTGAATGTACTTGACAAAATATTGTGCGTATACACTATAATATTCCGGTTTTAGACTTCCACCAATAAAATTTGCATTGTCTTTCATCCAAACTGGCGGAGACCATGGGGTTGCCATAATTTTAATATTGGGATTAATCGCTACAATTTGTTTTAACATTGGTATCAGATTATTCTTGTCTGGTGCTAAACTAAACTGCTCCAGATTGACATCTGTTTGTCCGCTTGGTAAATCATTATAAGTAAATGGAGTCGCATTCAAATCTGAAGCTCCAATGCTAATTCGCAAATAACTTATACCTATTGCGTTTTCATCTGCACCAAATAATTCTTGTAATAACTCTTGTTTTTTTGTAGCATTCAATTGGTTAATGACTTCAGCGCTTCCTCCGGTGAGCGTAAAACCAAATCCGTCAACAGTTTGAAAAGTTTGTGTATCATCTACTTCAATATTTGTGTACACATTGTTAACTGAACCAAATGCTAAAACAGAAGATTGCTTTTGAAGACGAGCGGATTGGTCTCCTTTGGTTAACCAAAAATCAACTTGATTGGTAACTACTGGAGGTGTAGGCTTCTGTTTTACAGGATCAGTAGTAGGCGAACATTGTACCAAAATGACTGATAAAACAGCAATAAGAAAAACCTTTATACTATTATTTTTATTTTTCATGTTTTTATTTAAAATTAATTTCAATGTAAACCGGAAAATGATCCGATGGGAAATGTAAATTCTTTGAATCAGTTAAAACAGCGTATTTTTTTACTTTCATACCATTTTCTTTAGAAACAAAAATGTAATCGATTAACTTGGTAACCGGTTCGTTATAATTAAAATTATTAAAAGTTCCGGATGGTCCAAAAGGTTTTTCTTGGGACACTTCACGGCTATCATTCATTATTTTTTTTAATGACAAAATTCTGTCTTCGTTAGGTTCCGAATTAAAATCTCCCATAAAAAACACCGGATATCCTTTTGTATTTAAGGTTTTAATTTTTGAAACTATCAGTTCAATTCCTTTGGTTCTTGCTTCTTCCCCCATGTGATCCAGATGCGTATTAAAAACCCAAAACATTTTTTTTGTTTTCAACTCTTTAAAAAGCGCATAGGTACAAACCCTGTTGAAGGCGGCATCCCATCCTTTAGAAATTTGATTTGGTGTCTCAGAAAGCCAGAATGTATTGCTTTCTTTTATCGAAAATCGTTCTTTTTTATAATAAATATTGGAAGATTCCCCTTTGCCAAGGCCTTCTCGTCCTATACCGACATTATTGTATTCTGGTAAAGCATTTTCAATATCAATTACCTGGTTGGGTTTTGCCTCTTGAACTCCAAAAATATCTGGTCCATAGAACTGAATTTGGGAAGTACAAAAATCTTTTCGATGTGTCCAATCGTTTTCTGCGTCACTGGCTACATCAAGTCTAATATTGTAGGTCATTAATTTTAATTTTTGACCATAAGAGAACAAACTTATCAGGGCAAAAACTACAGAAATAATTCCTTGTTTTGATTTTTTCATTCTTTAAAATTACAATTAATATTCTTCATTGAAGCTTCTACCCAACTACAAATAGAAGCTCCTTATGAAGAACTAACTAAACAAACGCACTACCTAATATTTAAAAACTCTAATCTAAAATATTGAAAAAAAATAAAACGGTCTAAATTGTATGCAGATACATATATAACACGAGTAGTATACCTGATGTTGTATATCTATAAGTAACATTTCCATTTTTATCTCTTTAATTTCTTCGTTAAGACTTTATAAATGTTATCGTTATAAAATTAAGCTCAGGACTTTTTGATTGTCCCGAGCTTATTTTAGCATCTTATATTAAAGTGCTGATTTTACTATTAGTATCCAGGATTTTGAGTTAATAGTGCATTAGCATCTAATTTATCTTGAGGAATAGGCCATAAAAGTCTATTTTGATTAATATTGGATGCAAAAGGTAAAACATTTCCATTACCGTCTTTTTGTTGAGATAACAATTGAATCGCTTTCCCCATTCTTTTTAAATCAAACCAACGATCTCCTTCGAAAGCTAATTCCATTAATCGTTCTTCAAGAACTTTATCTACTGCATCAGATTGACTTGAAGCGCTAATTGAAGCAATTCCAGCTCTAGCCCTAACTTGATTTACTAATGACATAGCGCCAGAAACGTCTCCAGTACTTACTAAAGCTTCAGCTTTCAATAATAAAACATCCGCTAAACGAGCAATATAAAAGTTTTGATTACCATTAGTATCTCTCATTTTATAGGCAAAAGGATAGTTTGCTGAAGCCCAATAATTATCAGACCAAGTGACATTTGCTCTGGTAACAGTAGATGCCAACCTTTGAGTATCGCCATTATTCGCAAAAGCTTCAACTAAAGTATGAGAAGGCGCATTGAATTTTTTCCAATCTGTTCCTAAAAACATGAAAGTGTTCCAAGCACCAATTGGACTGCTCCATCCATCACCATTAACTTCCCAAATTGATTCCGCATTTCCTTCGTGCGCGCTGTCAAAAAGGTGATCAAAAGTTGGTAAAAGTGTGTAACCACCACCAATTACCACATCGCAATATTGATTTACTTTTGCCCAATCAGGATTTGGCATCGTAGCATATACTTTTGCAAGTAGAGCGTTGGCCGCCATTTTGTTTGCCTTAAATTTATTAGAAGCATCTGGTGCATTTTCGATTGCAACTAAACAATCGGCAATGATTTGTGCATATACTTCGGCAACTGGTTTTCTTGCTGGAAATAGTGCATCAAATGCTTCCTCAAAGTTCTCGCTTGAAATTTGAAAAATTGCTTCTTTTGCAATTGGGCAATCACCCCATAATTGAACTGCTTGAAAATGATTCAGAGCCCTAATCAATGAAGCTTCACCAATCATTTCGTTTTTTCGGGTTGTGCTTAAATCTGTTGCTTGATTAACATAATTAATCACAATATTACATTTATTAATATTATTGTAAATGTCATTCCAATCGCCTTTCATTTGGGAATTAGTAGATAACATTTCATAAGTTTCATATTGAAAAATTGCAGGGTTGTCTGCACCCATATAAGCATTATCAGATTGTCCGTCACCAGCCAATAAAAAATCCAATTGCCAATAGCCAGAACCAAATGTTCCATATACAGCATTCATTCTAGATTCGGCAGCTGCTGCATCTTCTATTACAATTCCATTATTTAGGGAAGTTGCTTCTTCTGTAATCGGCTCTGTATCTAAATAATCTGAACAGGATGTTAAAAACAACATCATCAATGCCGAGAATATTTTTAAATAATTTTTAAATAATTTCATAATTATATAGTATTTATATTTTAGTATTAAAAATTGGCTTTTAGTCCAAAAACAAATGTTTTAACTTGAGGATATGTTCCTAAATCAATACCTTGACCAATTCCTGTAGCATTATTAAAAGCTCCAACTTCTGGGTCAAATCCTTTATAATTAGTTATTGTATATAAGTTTTGTCCTGTTACATATACTTTTATTGAATTTAATTTCAATTTTTCCAATTTAAATTGATATCCTAATGTAACGGCTTTCAATCGGATATAAGAACCATCTTCTACAAATCGGTCAGAAACGTGTAAAGCATTTGAGTCATTAGCTTTTGGAACATCTGTAATTTGACCTGGAGTAGTCCATCTGTTTATTACTTCTGTAGATTGATTGTTATAATTATTCATCAACGTTAAATCCATTCTTGAAGCATTGAAAACATCTCCACCTTGTGAACCCGTAATTAAAGCATCTAAACTAAATCCTTTGTAGCTAAAATCATTACTGAAACCAAATGTGTATTTTGGATTAGGATTTCCTATGTTCGTTCTATCATCAGTAGTAACTTTTCCGTCTCCATTAATATCTTTGTACAATAATATACCAGTAGTAGGATCAACTTTATCCACTTTATAACCGTAGAAACTTCCTAAAGCACTTCCTTCTGTTAATAGAATTACACTTTCTCCAACTGAAGTTAAATTTTGAAACGGTAATTTTTTAAGTAACCCTAATTTAACTACTTTATTATCATTAAATGAAATATTAAAACTAGAATTCCATTTAAAATCACCTGTTAAATTTCTTGTGTTTAAACCTAATTCCAATCCTTTATTGTCAATCTCTCCAGCATTATAATAATATGGTTCTGTGAAACCTGGGAAATAAATTATTTGAAGCAAGTCTTTTGTATTCTTTTTATATAAATCTGCTACAAATCTTATTCTATTTTCAAATAATCCTAAATCTACCCCTAAGTTAATATCAGTCGTTGTTTCCCATTTCAAATCAGGATTACCTATTTGATCTAATGTTGTAGTATTTGTCAAAGGGTTAGTATAATTTAAATCAAAACTTGAATAAGCTGGTAATCCTGATAAATTACCTGTTTTTCCCCAACCACCTCTAAGTTTTAATTCACTGATAGTACTTACATCTTTCAAGAAATTTTCATTGGAAACAATCCAAGCTGCAGAAACTGCCGGAAAAAATCCCCATTTATGATTAGATGCCAATTGAGATGCACCACTTTCTCTAAATACACCATTCAAAATGTATTTGTTTTTAATATTGTAAGTTGCTCTACCAAAGTAAGAAAGGCTTCTTACCTCATTTTCTCTACTTTCGAAAGATTTATTTTCAGCAGCATTAATATCATAACTAGTTTGGTCTACAGAAAAACCAGTTCCAGAATTGGCTTCTTTGGTATAATTATTTTTCTGCATTGACATACCTCCTAATACATTTAATTCTGAATCATCAAATTTCAATGAATAGTTTAAAGTATTTTCAAAATTCCAATTATTATTATTATCTACCGTATTACTCCCTCTTCCTTTGTCAGAATCAGGGTTGTCATCTCCATTTCTTCCCCAAACATTACTATATGGATCTACAAACTGAACGTTATTTGATCTTGTCAAATCAAAAGACACCATTGGTTTCCAAACCAAATTACTCAAAATATTAACATCAAAACTAACACTGCTCAAATATCTGTTTACAGCTGTTGTATTCTTTCTTGACAATAATGAAACTGGATTTTCCCATCCTGATTGATATGGATTTTCTGCATATTGACCGTCTTTATATCCATCTTTATAAGACCCATCTGTATTTGTTTCTCTAATATTTAATTGAGAACCCCAAATTGGTAAAAATGAAGGTGTCACTAAATAACTCATAAACGAAAAACCTTGTACTACACTTTTATTATCACTAAAATAAGAACCATCCGATTGAATAACATTCATGCTTACATCTGCTTTCAACCATGAAGAAAGAGTAGCATTCATATTTATTTTCCCAGAAAATCTGTTGTATTTTGATGGATTTATTATTCCCTCTACCACTTGGTATCCTAAAGCTCCGTAGAATTTTACTTTATCAGTACCTCCAGCATATGAAAAATTATAATTTTGATCTATACCAGTTTTCAAAATTTCATCTTGCCAATTCGTATTTATTCCTGCATATTTTGCATCATTAGCAGTTGTTAAATAACTTGGATTAATTTCATTTATTAATGTTTTATAATCTGTTAAATTTAAAACATCTACGTTACTTACAGCTTTTGATAAACCTAGATAAGAACTAAATTGAAAATCATTTTTATTTGATTTTCCTTTTTTAGTGGTAATAACTACCACACCTGATGAACCGTTAACACCATATATAGCTGTTGCAGTAGCATCT
>ERZ1034365.75-NODE-75-length-50328-cov-6.334401_pt1 | contig 50328 bp, 49 predicted proteins | sample MGYA00520615_ERZ1034365 | MGnify/ENA primary metagenome ERZ1034365 (study PRJEB33736, sample SAMEA104284505) | Azolla filiculoides | biome: Urban; feature: Water surface; material: Ditch water | place: Netherlands | collected 2015-10-28 | depth 0-0.1 m ...
TATAATGGAATGAGTGCAGGACCAATCACAATTGCAAATAACGTTGTAGTTACAATTCCTGACGGATCTTCTTGGAGCATTGTATGAGTGAACTTAGTCTTGGACAGTTAAAGGGTTTGACAGTTAATAATAATGTTATTTCTGTTCCTGCTGGACACACACTTAAGCAGGGTGGATCAATCATTCAAGTTGTCCAAGCGACAACGACAACGGCACAAACATTTAATGCTGGTTCACCAGATAATAAAACATTTTATGATATAGCTGGCCTATCGATAACATTTACTCCAAAATTTGCCAATAGCAAAATACTTTTAGAGGGATCGATTTCGGTTGGAAATTATGTCAACGCTTACAACGCATTTCTGAGGTTTTCTAGAGATGGTGCTGGAGTTGGGACATCAAATAGCTTAGGTAATGGTTTTCAGGCAGCAGCAGGATTTAGGTGTGCTGTAGATGCACAGCCAGGAAGTATATCAATGAATTATTTAGATAGTTCAAACACAGTTTTACCAATAACCTATAAGGTTCAAATATGTAATACTGGTGGATCCTCTTATCCAGCATATGTTAATAGATCAAGTCAAACATCTGCATGGGAAGCTGGAATGATATCAACCTTCACTATTATGGAGGTAATGCAATGAGTCAGTTGAGAGTAGGAAGTATTGCTACTACAGCTGGGGTAACAAACATTTCAACATCAGCTAGTGGAGTATCTTTAGATAATAAACCAATTATCTCTGGTCAGGTTGGATCGTTTGGGCAACAAAATTCTGCAACTTTAATAGCTTTTGATGAATTCTGGGTCCAACGTGGAATCACATGGAACTCGTCAACAAAAAGATTTACAGTGCCAATTGCTGGAATATATAGAATAACAATGAACCCATTTTTTGCAAGCGGCGTTGGTGGGTGCAGAATATATGTCGGCATAAATACCGATACGCCAGGAGGAACAACTCATAGAGGCCATTGCTATAGAGAATCTGCAACGTATGATACTGCTTCATTGGATTCTGTGGTGTCGCTAAGTGCAAATGATTACATTTGCTTTTATTTAGCAAATGGTTCGCTATATGGAAATTCTGGAGACAGGTTTTCACAATTTAGTATTGAGAGGATTGCATAATGTCATCAGAATTTCGTGTAGATCAAATAAAAAATACGCTGTCTCCCCAATCAAATATGACTCTAAACGCCGATGGGTCAACCACCCTAGGAGGAAGATTAGTTTTTTCAGATGGAAGCGTACAAAGTAAAGCACCAAAGATTGTTTATCTACCAGATACTAGATCGGGTTGTCCAGGAACCTTGGCAGCGTATGCACCAGCGGTATCTTATACGTTTACATTAAATAGACCTGCTTTTGTATATGTAGCAGTAAACACAATCGGCAACTCAACTGGAAGATTTGATACGCTTTTGTATGCTGACAATGTATCTGTTAGAACTACTTTGACAGACACAACAAACTCTAGTTGGAAACCAGCAATTCTTAATTGGGGTGGAACATTCAGTGCTGGAACTCATACCATTCATTACACAAGCTCATCAGCTACAGTTCTTGGATGCGGTGCTGATTATGGTGGAATGACGATTCAAATCTTTGAGTCATAGGGTATAATAAAGATATGGATATGTTAAATGGAAAAATATTTGGAATCCCAGAAGCTTTACAGTCTTTGGCTCCAGGATCTCAATGGATCCTGACTGGAGAAGATATTGAAGGTCTTGTGTGGTTAGACAAGAACACGGCTCAACCAGGCTCCGAGGAAATTTTGGCAGAGATTGAAAGATTACAGGACGAATACGGTGCACTTTCATATCAGCGTCTTCGTGCCCCAGAATACCCAGACATGTCTGATTATCTTGATGGCATTGTAAAGGGTGACGAAGAACAGGTACAAGCATATATTGCAGCATGTCTTGCAGTAAAAGAAAAATACCCAAAGCCAGAATAGGGTAAACTAGTCTTATGGCTATTGACTTTCCTGCTTCTCCAATCAATGGACAAGTCTATCAGGGGTACTATTATGACTCTTCCAAATCTGCATGGAGATCTGAAACACCATCAGTTGGTGCTGTAGTTACTTCTACAACTACCCCCACAGGAGCCAAAAACGGTGACCTCTGGTATAACACTAATGATGGTACGCTTTATGTTTATTTTGACAATGGTATCACAGCCTACTGGACTGAGGTTAAGGCTAATTCTTCACTGAATACTACCCTCGGGAATAGACTGACTTCTGTTGAAACTGGAAAAGCAAACCTTGCTGGTGGAAATATCTTTAGTGGAAATCAGACGTTTAATTCTGGAATTGTTACTGCTCCAGCACAGCCAGTGTTTGCAGCAATGAGACGAGCTGGGACTCTGGCTAATGCTACAAATGCAATAATTATTTTTGAGTCTACGTATGTCAATATTGGCAATAACTACAACACATCTAATGGTAGATTCACCGCCCCTGTAGCTGGCACATATAGGTTTGATACAAAAGTCCAGAAACGAAGTGGTGGAGCACTAAGTATGTATTGGTACAAAAATGGTGCTCAATATGAGAGATTTGCGTATAGCGATTTAGGTGGAGACTCTCCAGGTCCTGGTGGATTTATATATCTAACTCTTGCGGCAGGAGACTACATTAGCGTGGGCTATACCCACAGTGGTGGTGGAGATATTTATGCTGCGACTGAGTGGTTTACAGTATTTACGGGCCATCTGGTAGGATAGTTATATGGCAATTCAATTTCCAGCAAACCCCACCAATGGTCAGGTATATCAGGGATATTACTATGACGCAACCTTATCTGCATGGAAAGCAAGTCCAGTATCAGCTGGCCCAGTAGCAATTGCTGATGTAGCTCCAACAGGGGCTATCCATGGAGACATGTGGTACAACAGTCTAGATGGATCTTCTTATGTTTATGTTAATGATGGAACTAGTAGTCAATGGGTGGAGGTTCATTCTAATACCGCTGCAACTCCAGGGTCTATTCTGCAGGTAGTTAGCGTCATCAAAACTGATGTGTTTAGCACAACATCAACAGCATATACTGATGTGGCTGGGCTATCCCTATCAATTACTCCAAAACTAAATACTAGTAAAATTTTAGTTACTGGCAACATTGCTCTTGGGTCTAGCACAATTGATAGGTATTCTGTATTCGGAAGAATGCTGAGAGATGGAACAGCAATTGGTATTGCGGACACTTCTGCAAGTGCTAGGGATCGCGGAACCTTTTCCTATCAAATGGGTGGGTTTGAAGGCCCAATGATGCAGGGGTTCTCCTTCTTCGATTCTCCAGCAACTACTTCTGCGGTAACATATAAAGCACAAATCAGAACAGAGTCTCCACAAACAGCATATATCAATAGAGGGCTAGAGGCTGATGGAGATACAGGAATTACACCACGAGTTATATCATCAATAACACTATTTGAGGTGGCACAATAATGGCACTAGATTTTCCTTCCTCACCCACAAATGGCCAGATATTTAATCAGTACGTTTACAACTCAACTACTGGTGCCTGGAAAAATTATAATGACAACAGTGTGGTAACGTCAGCACTGTTAGGTAAAGCTAACGTAGCTGGAGGAAATACGTTCACTGGAACACAGACCTTTAGTGGATACACTCTAACTCCAGGAAATCCAGCATTCTGGGCATGGGTTAGTAATTCAACAACAGTAGCAAATGGTGGGGACTATCCCTATAATTCTACAGTATTTAATATTGGCAATAATTTCTCAACATCAACTTATAGGTTTACTGCCCCAGTAGGTGGGCTATACCATTTTGGTGCTGACGTAGCGGCAGATGACGGTGCAATGTATACTGGAAAAATTATTACATTCTATAAGAATGGCGGACCATATAAAGATATTCTTGAAGGAGAAACTGGAAATGCCTCACACTGGGAAACTCATGCTAGTACATCAGTAGTTATGGCAGCAGGAGACTACATGACAGTTACAGTTAGAGGTGGAGGAACTGTTACCATACCAAATGGTGCAGATGGACCAGCTTATAGAAATTCTTTTTATGGATATTTGGTAGGATAGAGATATGCCCTTAGATTTTCCATCCAACCCATCAGACGGTCAAGTATATGATGGATACTACTTTGACGCTACTGCTGGTGTCTGGCAATCAAATGCTGGAACGGTTCTTCCTAACATCTTTAAGAATGTTCAATATACAACGGCACAAACATATCTAGTTCCAGCGACCATTAAAGGAAAGCTAGGTCAAACTGCCAGCTTGCAAGAGTGGACTGACTCTGCTGGTAATGTTTTGGCATCAATTGATAGTGCTGGAAACATGACAGTTCAAAGCCTAGTTGCACTCCAACCAGTTGTTCCTCCAGGAACTTTAATGCCATATGCAGGAGCTACGGCACCTACTGGATATCTATTGTGTCAGGGACAAGAAGTTTCAAGAACAATATATGCAACACTCTTTTCTATAATTGGAACAACTTATGGTATTGGAGACAACGCTACAACTTTTAATCTTCCAAATCCTAATGGTCGTGTAATTGCTGGTAAGGCTGCTTCTGGAACATTCGCTAACCTCGGCGGTACTGGTGGAGATGAGGCCATTACGCTAACAGCAGCACAATCTGGAGTTCCAGCACACTCACACGCAAATACATTGTCTGATCCTGGACACTACCACAATACATATCACTCTCACTGGGTATATGATCATGCACACTCACAAAATATTTCAGCAAACTGGGGAGGTCCTGGTATTCGATGGGACTACGTTCAGGATGGATCGTGCTATTCATATCCTCAAGGAATTGGAACTGCTGGAAATGGAAATCAACTTGCTTCATATGAAAATCCACAATCAGATACAAAGACAACTGGCATAAGTATTTCAAATGTAAACAATACAGCAGTAAACGCCTCTCAATCTCATTCTAACCTACAGCCATATGTTACCCTAAACTATATCATTAAGGTATAATTGTGTTATGGAAGAATTAACTAGAGAAGAAAAGCTTGCATTACCACCAATGGTAATGTTGGATATTTCAGATGCCCCACTACTTAATGGCCAGCCACCAGTAAGTAATCCTCGTGTTTATAGCATGACAGATGAAGAAGCTATAGAGTGGAATAGAAAAAAAGAGTTGGGCCTTGTTGGCATGACAACAAGATCAAATATAGAGTTGCAACGTAGAGCGGAGTATGCTAGAGTATCTGATCCACTATATTTTGGATGGCAGCGTGGAGAGAATACAGAGCAGGAATGGCTAGATGCTATTCAATCTGTAAAGGACATGTATCCGTACCCACTACCAAATTAATCGGGTAGCCTATGATAAACTAGATTAGGAGAACATATGACCACCGTTTCTAATCTATATGCAGAAAGAGTTTTTGCAGAACACCCAGTCGGTTTGTGGTCACTTGATGAACCAGTAGATTATGTATCTCTTGTTAGTGAAGTCAATAGAGATCTATCAACTGCCACCGCTACATCTCTTCCAAGCGAAGAAACCCCAACAGTACAAATCTATACTCCCGAAGATGTAATCCCATCAGAATTCCCAGCACTAATTTTTCCAGATAGTTTGGTCAATCAGTTAACACTTCCAGACATTGGTGTTGGTGAAACAGAGACTTCGTCATTTATCACATCCGATACTTTTTACTTTCAAGATCTAAACTATTTACTAGGATCATTTTCAATCTCTACCTATGTTTTCCCATTTGCAAAAAGAATTAACCTGACTATTGGTTATCAATACTACGATACTGATATAGAGGATACAGTTAGACATACTAGAACATTTTATATTTCAGATGTTCAGCAGTGGGCATATATTACAGAAACATTTGAGCTACCCACAGTTCCAGAAGATACAGCAGCACAGCTAATATTTGAAATTAGTTATACTGGTGCAACTACTGGATACTACGCACTTCTCCACGGTATTACAGTGGGGCAGTGGTCAGAACAGTTTAGCGTAGAATCTTTAGGCACAAACTTGTTTCCATTTAATCTTCTCAGAAGAGTCGCAGGACTACCAGAACTAATTGTGGGCAATATGGGCACAGAAGCAAATGCCTATGGATTACAGTCAACAAATGGATATTACCTCGCAGATCAAGGGGTATTAAGAGCAACCAACTCTGGATTACCAATGGTATATGGATCTTCTAGTAGCACTGTAGTAACTCCAAACAGCAATGGAGAGCCATCACTGGTCGTCCCTGGTTTTGGATTCATGAATGAGGATGGAAAGTATAAAGATCTTACATTAGAGCTTTGGCTAAAAATTCAATCATCCGCAACTGATCTTAGAAGAATCATTGGCCCCATTAATTCTAGCGACGGACTCTATGTTGATGATGCATTCTTAATCCTTAAGGTAGGCGATCAATTTGGATCCTACTACATTGGAGAGTGGGACCGTCCAATGCTTACAGCCATTCGCATGTCTGGAGATGGAGCAAGCCTAGTTATTAATGGCGAAGAAGTAATCACCCTAAGCTTTATCGGAGTAGACATCAGCTTTCCAGTCAGGTACCACACCGATGGTGGCGGAAGCTACGATAATGACTGGATTGGCGTTTATGCTTATCAAGATGTCCCACGCATTGAGGTTGACTGTATTGGAATCTATCCATATATTGTTCCAAGTATTGTTGAGAAAAGAAGATTTGTTTATGGTCAAGGTGTAGAGGTTCCAGATAACATCTCTGGATCAAACCTTGGCACAGATATTGCTGTTGACTTTACCCTCGCAAACTATGCCAAAAGTTATATTTACCCAGACATTGGTCGTTGGCAACAAGGTATTAATGAAAACCTCTCAATTGATAATTCAGCAATTTCAATTCCAGACTACCCATTACCATCAGTAACTTTTGATAATAAGACAACAGATGCTTGGTACTCAGACATCTCTGACTATACAACTCTCTACGGCCCTGCTGCAACTCTAAAGCCAAATACCAGTTGGGATTCCACAGAAGGTTACATACTATTTGATACTGTAAATCTACTGGAGCAAGATGTAAAAGCTTTTTATGCACTCATGGAATCTGATGAAACTGTAGAAACAAAACAAACTATCTTCTATCTTGAAAATCAAGTAAGCGGTGATATTTTGGAGGTAGCTCTAGAGGGAACTGACACTACCTATACACTCAAATATTTAAACTCAGATGGAACAGTAGAAGAAACGACATTCTATACTGATACAACACACACCCCAGGAGGCTTCCTATTCGTTGGTATCAACATTGATCCATTTGCCACAGCTCCATGGTCAGAACTTCTACCAGAAGCTGGCATTGAATCAATCAATGGTAAACTATTGCAGTTCTTTGGGGCCAAGCAAGAGGTAAAACTTTATGTCGGTGGAAATAGAAACTTTACTAATACGTTTGCTGGAAACATTTTCAGAGTTGGATTCTGTACTGCAAGAAACCTTCAAAAGATTTCTAATGTATTTACATCAAACGGAATTGCTGTTGGATATAACTCAATTGACTCAGTCGGTCCTCTAGATGCAGGAGACATATTCTTTGGTAATGGATACAGCTCTTCAACATCTCCAGACCCAACACAGGTAGATCTATTTACAGGCGATGTTTGGTATAACACATCAGACTCAAACTACTATGTCTTTGATTCAGATATTGCCAATGGTACATGGATTGTTCAGTCCTCTATTCCAAGTACATATTGGGCAGCACTAGCTGATGGCGGTAATCAATACTTTGGTAATCTTAATACTCCATACGATGACATTTATGACGGTGGTGGAGTCTATAGTGTCCTAATCGATACAATGCTTGCTCACATTGCAAGTTACACACTATTTCCAAAATCACTATTCACTGGTTTTGTTCTAGATGTCGCTACAAACGGATACTGGCAAGACTATCAACCACTTAGTTATTTTGGCAAATATGTAGATGATGGAAATGGAAATAAGTACTACGATCTTGACTTTGTACAGTTTAATATCACATACCCACCCATCAACAAGTTTGTAAAGAATGCATACGATACAGCAGATTCAATTGTTAAGACCTATGTTTCATTTCAGTATCTAAAGAGTGCATCCACAGTAAACGTTAACAACTTTAATACTGTTGAGGCAGCTCCTAAAACTGGTGTTATTGAGCCAGGAACTAATTGGCAAAAAACAAAGTATGAGGTTGTTAATGATATGGTTATCTACCCTCCACAAAATGTTGACTTTCAAACTCTTGCCCTAGTTACGCACATTGAGATTTTCTCCAACGGTAAAAAGGAAAACCCAGTAAAGATCCAATCATTACAGCTATCATCACAAGCATTGAACGCATTCATGGCTAATCCTGTGGGTACTAAGTACGGATCAGATATTTATCCATACCGTAAATCTGGAGAATACTTTGACTATAAGGGTCGTAACCCCTTTACCATTTACAAAGGTAGTACGCCACACTTCTACCTGACTTCAACTAGTGGTTTACGCCTAAAGGGTATAACTGGAAGGTCCTATGAGCGTGGATTCAGTATTCCTATCAACAAGAACAGATCAGACTACTACAAGGTAAACGCTTGGCAGATGGCTTTAAGGTTTGATGATGAAACTTTCCCCACCGATGTTACAGAGCTATTCCAAATTGAAGCACGAGGAAAAGAATCTGCATATCAATTTATTAAGTTTTATATGAAGCCAGACATTGGTAATACTAAGCGTGGAGTAATCTATGCTATTGATGCACTTACTGGTCTTGAAAAAGATGGAATCATGTTCTATATTAATGGACGTAAGGTAAAGCATCCAGTCATTAACATTAACTCATGGACAATGCTGGGTGTCGTATTCAATAGCCCAGTAGACTTCTCTGCAAATGTAGGGGCACTCAGAATTACTGGTCCAATTATCTTTAATAACGTTTCGCATTATCAAGCCTCACAGGCAGATGAAGCCTCTAGATCAATCTTCCGTAAATGGTCTTCTGTTAAGTCAGTAGACGCTAGCGACGTTGACTGGGAATACTGGAAAGACCTTGAAGTTGTAGTAGGACAAACCTTTACATGGAGAAACGTTCTGTTCATTTCATCCAATGATGCCGTGGCTATTAACGGTACAACAATCTTTAAAAAGTACACGGGAACAGACAGAATCACAATTGACTCTGACGAGGTTTTCCGTATTCATGATTACCAATATCAGGTATACCAAGACTTAATTTGGAAGTCGGCTGTAGTCACATCAGCATAATATGGTATACTTGTGGTTATGGAACAAGTGATGAAGGGTCAAATTGGTAAGACCCGTGTACAAGTAGTAGAAGAACCCTTTTCAAATGCAGGACTATATATTTGGATTAAACCAGATGGTAAAGCATTTACAGGTGGCAATAACGACCCATTATGCATCGAGTCTATGCGTAATGATCAGTCTAAGATTGATGAACTAACTAAAGCAGCAGCCTATTACGGTCAGTCTGAAGGTCAGGCCATCTTCTTCCCCAACCAGAGAATGGTTAGTGACGAGACTCACAGCGAACAGGTAGACCGAATGGCTCAAGGATATATTCCATCCGACAACGATCTCGGTGCCCTAATTGCTGCACAAAGAACAATTGACGAAATTGGAGTTGAGGCTTACAATGCCTAGCGATGGATACCAGCGGATTGAAATCCCAATTAGAACAGATGATCTGTTTGAAGATAATGCAACAAAGACTACAGATCCATTTACTAAGACTTGGGATGAAATCAAGGACTATCGTGGACTAGATGCTAACTTTAAGCGTCGCACTCAACGCCTATCTAAGACAGAAGTATCAGATGCTTACATGGAAGCTGCTGGTGCAATTGACAGCGGTACTGGTGGAGCAAAGTCCAAGAAGCTAAACCCTGGTATTGTTTATCGTAATGCCTATGGTATCTTCGATATCATTACTCCCCCATATGATGTCTACCAGCTAGCTGGATATTATGACACTTCATTTGCCAACCACGCAGCTATTGATGCTAAGGTTGAGAATACCGTTGGTCTTGGTTATGATTTTGTTGTATCCGATAAAACTACGCTAAAACTTGAAACAGCTACAAAAGATCAACTCTCTAAAGCACGTAAAAAGATTGAGCGTCTTAAGGTGCAGCTACGTGACTGGATCGAAAGTCTTAACGAAGATGAAAGCTTTACCAGCATCATGGAAAAGGTATTTACTGATGTTCATGCTACTGGTAACGGCTACATTGAAATTGGTCGTACCGTTAACGGTGAGATTGGATATGTAGGACACATCCCTTCTACCACAGTTCGTGTACGTCGTCTTCACGATGGATTTGTTCAGATCATTGCTAATAAGGTTGTTTACTTCCGTAATTTCGGGGCAAAGAATCCAAGTCCAATTACAGATGATCCACGTCCCAATGAGATTATCCATATCAAAGAATACTCTCCTCTAAATACTTTCTATGGTATTCCAGATACCATTGCAGCAATGCCGTCACTTCTTGGTGACTCACTAGCATCACAGTACAACATTGATTATTTCTCAAACAAGGCTGTACCTCGTTATGTTGTAACTCTAAAGGGTGCTCAGCTTTCTCAGGAAGCAGAAGACAAGCTATTCCGATTCCTACAGACAAGTCTAAAGGGCCAGTCACACCGTACACTCTATATTCCTCTTCCAGGAGATACTGAGACCAACAAGGTTGAGTTCAAGATGGACCCAATTGAGAACGGTGTACAGGAAGGTTCATTCCACCAGTACCGTCAGCAAGTACGTGACGATATCCTGATTGCCCACCAGGTTCCTCTTTCAAAACTTGGTGGTAGCGACTCTTCAAATATTGCTGCTGCTTTATCACAGGACCGTACATTTAAGGAACAGGTTGCTAGACCAGCTCAGCGTAACTTGGAGAAGATCCTTAATAAGATTGTTCGTGAAAAGACAGATGTTCTAGAACTTAAGTTTAACGAACTCACACTTACAGATGAAACAGCTCAGTCACAAATCCTTGAGCGTTATGTTCGTAACCAAATCATGATGCCAAATGAGGCTCGTGAAGTTATTAACCTTCCACAGATCTCAGGTGGAGACCAGCCTTTTGAAATGGGTTCTAAGGTTGCTGCAGATGCAAAGGCAACTGCTGATCAGACTAGAGCACGAGATGCAGAGCGTGCCAACCAACAGTCAGATGGAACAGCTACTACCGATGGACGTGCCCCAAAAGGCGAAGGTCGCAAAACACCGTAAAATAGTGTATAATAAATAACAGAACGATAACGTTTCAAAAAAGGGTATATAATAAAGTAGTATGACTATTTCTAAAGCACACTGGGAATCAGAAGGCGACAACGTTCGTCTCTCAATGCCTTTTAGCAAGGTAGATGCAGAGCGACGCATTGTTTCTGGTTTTGCCACGCTAGACAACATTGACAAGCAGCAGGACATCGTTACCACTGAGGCTTCACTAAGTGCTTTCTCCAAGTTCCGTGGGAACATTCGTGAGATGCACCAGCCTTCAGCGGTAGGTAAAATGGTCTCCTTTAAAGAAGATAAGTACTTTGATCCTGAGAGCAAGAAGTTCTACTCAGGCGTATACGTATCAGCATATGTATCAAAGGGTGCCCAGGACGCTTGGGAAAAGGTTCTAGATGGAACATACACAGGTTTCTCCATTGGTGGTCGCATGAATAAGTGGGACGATGGATATGATGAAAAGATGGACTGTGCAGTCCGTATCATTAAGGATTATGATCTAGTAGAGCTATCACTTGTTGATAACCCTGCTAATCAGTTTGCAAGTATTCTCTCTGTAGAGAAGAACTCCAGTGGTGTTGACGTAGTAAAGGGTGACTCTGTTGACCTTGAAATTGAAAACGTCTTCTACGACAAAGAGTCTGGTTTGGTGCTCCTTTCTGAGAATGAAGTTGAGCTAAGCCCTACCAGTGGTTCTCCAATGCAGAATATTGGTTTCGTTGAGAAGTTAGATAACGAAAAAACAAATATGATAAAGTTCTTGGTCGATAGTGCTAAAGGCATTAACACTGAGATTAACAAGGAGGTAAACATTATGACAGAAGAAAACACTAATGTCGATGTCGCTCCAGAGGCAGAAGCCGTTGTTGAAGCTACTGAAGAAACTACAATTGAAGCAGCAGACGTTGCTGAGGATGTAGAAAAGGCAGCTGCAGCAGAAACTGAAGAAGAAGAAGCAGCCGAGGGTGCAGACCACGAAGCAGCAGAAACCGCTGAAGTTGAAGCTGAAGAAGACATGGCAACTAAAAAGTCAGACGAGATTACTGCTATTGCAGATCTTAAGGACACAATCACAACAGCCTTTAGCGACCTTGTTTCAACTGTAAAGGCACTCAGTGCCGAGGTTGATTCACTAAAGAAGTCAAACGAACTCACAAACGCAAAAATTGCAGATGCTGAGAAGGACTTCGAAAATCTTGGAAAGTCAATTGATGCTCTAGAAGCAGATACAGCTTTCCGTAAGTCTGGCGATCTGGGCGAGATCGTACAGGAACCAGCAATGGTTGAAAAATCAGTATGGGGCGGTCGTTTCCTCACAAATGCCGATCTACTGAAATAAATTAAAAATCACTTGGAGGTGAAAATAATGTCAGAAGAAATTATCAAAAACAATCCTGCTCCCACAAGCTACCCTAACTCAGATGGTGCAGCTTATGCAGGTGGTATTGGTGGTGTATCAGACCCAGCGTTTGCGTTCCTTGGAGAAACTACAGGAGATGCTAACCTAGGTACTACTGAGGGCCGTAACGCCGTCAACCCATCATATACTGAAAACCCCCGTTACGAAGGTGCTGGTATCCTACGTCCTGAACAGGCTCGTCGTTTTATTGACTACGTTTGGGATGCTACTACTCTCGCTAACGATGGTCGCCGTGTGACTATGCGTGCTAACACTATGGAACTTGAAAAGGTTAACGTAGGTGAGCGTGTTGTTCGTGCAGCTAACCAGGGTGACGCTTCATTCCAGAACGCTGGAGCTACATTTAGCAAGGTAGAACTTACCACTAAGAAGCTCCGTCTTGACTGGGAAGTTTCATCAGAAGCACTCGAAGACAATATTGAAGGAGGTGCTCTTGAGGACCACCTAGTGCGTCTCATGACCACAGCTTTCGGTAATGACATCGAGGATCTCGCTATCAATGGTGTTGGTTCAGGTGGAGATGCCTTCCTAGGTATTATGCCTGGATTCCTACAGCGTCTACAGGATGATGGCTTCGCTCACGAAGCTGCCGTTGCACAGAACGACGCTAACTGGACCGTTGGTGACATGCAAGCTCTTATTCAGACCCTTCCACGTCGCTACCGTGCTCTCCAGACAGGACTCAAGTTCTATGCTGGTACAGACACCTTCGCTAACATCGTTAAGAACAACGGTACCGTATTCGATTCAATCGGTTCAACTGAGGCAGCTCGTGGTAGCTACCTCGGTGGTGTCGATCAGACCATCGGTGGAGCACGTCAGACTCGTGTTCTCGGTATCCCCGTTCTCGAAGTTCCTTACTACCCTGCGGACTATGTAGATCTTACATTCCCACAGAACCGTATCTGGGGCTTCCAGCGTGATATCACAGTTAACCGTTTCTACGTGCCCAAGAAGGACACAATCGAGTACACCGTATTCGTTCGTTTCGGAATTAACTGGGAAGAGCAGGATGCAGTAGCTTGGGCAACCAAGCCAGCTGTTTCCTAATCACTAGCGAAACACCTGTAAGGGGTCGGCATCTTCGGATGTCGGCCCTTTATTTTATATTAATGATGTATAATAAGAAGAGTAATCAGGAGGTTATCTATGTCTACAGACTTTAAGAAAGACGCTAAAGATGGTGACAACGACGGAATTGTACAAGATGGTACAGAGTTTGAACGTCCCGTTAGCGTAAAGAACGACACTGAAAAAGTTGCGATTCACGCACATCACGGAGTTTACTGGCCAGGAGTTGGCCGTATTATTCGAGGGTATAACATTATTCCCTCAGCTAAAGCAGAACTATGGCTATCTAGAGAAGGTATCCGCATTGCTACACCAGAAGAAGTAGCTAGGGAGTACGGCGTTTAATGGAGATTCTAAGAGTACCACCATACCCAATCACCGCTACCTGGGATGTCCCAGAAGCTAATGCTGACTACGTAATCTATATTGAAGACTTGGTGGACCACTCTTTTGAGAGCATCGATATCGCATCTGACGCTGACTCAAAAATTCACTACGTAATGCCACGTAGCAAACTTCAGTATGACCGAGACTTCCTGTTTCGTGTCTATGATGCTGCAGGTGAAATTGTTATCGATTCAAACCTAACAATCTATCGCCCATACATTGATCCTAACATGCTCGGTACAACTGCTACAGAGATTGCAGAATATAAAGAGCTTGAAATTGTCGCTCGTTCTATTATTGACACATACCTTGCAGAAGGTTCTGGAACTGGTGGAGCATTCTATAACCACAAACTAATAATTCAGCAAGCCAGCAAGGGTGGAGACTACTTCCCACTATGGCACAACACAAACAAGGTTTTAAAGGTTTACGAAAACAATACACTTGTTTATGATGCTGATACACCAGATGACTGGGAGTTCACATACTCCGTAACTCTAGATAATACAGCTATTGTCAGAAACTACACTGGAACATACAACAGATCAGAGTCTGCACCAATCAGTGGACCACGAGCTTTTGGTGACGTTGGTTTCTATGGCTATGGTGGAGTTACATTCCCCAGAGGTTATGACTATATCTTTATCGTAGATGCTGGTTACAAGGCTGTACCGCCAGACGTAGAGCTTGCAACTAAATATCTTATTGAAGATTTGAAGTGCGGAAACAATGAATACTACAAGCGGTTCATGACTCAGTACAGCACCGACCAGTTCGATGTTCGCTTTGCCCCACAATTCTTGGAGGGTACTGGAAACATGATTGTTGACAAGATCCTAAGTAACTATAAGGGCAACCTGCTTAAACCAGGAGTGTTCTAATGGTTGCTTGCGATACAGTTGACGCATATTATCCACTGCTTGCAGATATCTACTACCCTACAATTGATCAGGGTGCATATGGTAACGTTACAAAGAGCTGGATGCTGGACAAGTCTGTTGCTTGTAACTTTGCTCCAGCTGGTGCTAAGGCTAAAAAAGATGTTATTCCAAATACCACAGTTACCATCGATAGTTCACTAATCGGACGTACCCGTACAGACCTAAGATTCTCTTCTCTTGATTCAAAGAATGCTGTAACAAACATCATCATTACAAATATCCGTGATCGGTTTGGTAACGTAGTCTACATGGAGGCTTCTGGTCCTCGTGCTGGTCAGCCTACCCTATTTGAGATTGCAACAAACGAACCAATCGTTGGCCCATTTGGCAAGGTAGATTACTTCAAGGTTGTTATTCGTAGATCAGAGAACCAGGCAGTTACAGTATGATCACAAATATTGATGACAGAAAGTTTATGAGAGATATGAACAATATCATTGCTTATGCTAATGGATTTATCGAGGGTACAAAAATTGGCAAGCCAATGCTAATGAAAAACCTAGGTGAAAGACTAAAGGTAATCGTTGGTGAATTTATTGACTCCAACGCTAGAGTAGATCCCAACAGCCTTCACCACGTATACGAATGGTACATGGTAGGAAGTCCAGAAGCCAGACTATTTGATTTAGACTATAACGTTACTGGTACTGGACTTACCATGAGTGCAACACTTACTCAATCTTCATCTGTAGCAAATGGGTCTAGTGAGCCATTCTACAATAAAGCACGAATTATGGAAAGCGGAGCACCAGTCAGGATTTCACCTAAGAAGGCACAGGCACTGGCTTTTGAGGGAGACTCGGGAATGGTCTTCACAAAGGGAACGGTGACAGTGTCTAATCCTGGTGGAGACAGCGTACAGGGTAGCTTTCATGAAGTATTCAGATCATTCTTTATCTCCTATGCCTCTCAGTCAATTCTAGATCTCAGTGGTCTTGGCTACAAGCTAAAAACACCAATTGAATTTAAAAACAATTTTGCTGCTGGTAAAAACGGTGGAAAGTCTGTAGGAATCCGTGCAGGAATTAAATACATCTCTGGAGGAACCATCTAATGGCTATTGCATACCCACCCGTAATTATTAATGAATATCTATCTGAAAAGATTCCCAACGAAATTCCAGATCGTTTTTCGGGGGCATTGAGATTCTTCCCAACACTACCAACAGATATTAACGCATTAACAGAAAGCTTCCCAGAAGCAGCTAGCGATGTATTCTCTGTATATGACAGAATGTTCCGTATGCGTAGAAACCCATTCCCTCACATCAAGAGTGAACAGTTACTATACTACTTCTATAAGATGGGTGGAGATCCAGAAGCTCTAATTGAAACATCACAGGTTGTCGCAGACCTACTTGACCGTGGAGATGAATCAGCAGAAGAAATCAATGAGTGGATGCGTACTAAGATTAATCCTATTACTGGTTTGATCACTTTTGGATCTGGCTCACTAGCAAGAGACTTCAAGCCAATCTACTTCCATGACCTCAAAGTTTATCAGCTACAGGAAACCAGAGACATTGTTGACTTTGGTACAGCTCGTACATACGCTGGTAACAAGATCATTATTGATTATAATTATCATATTCCAGAATTGCCTAATAACTCTTAATCTTAATAAACGGCCTGTATAATTAGAACGAGGAAACACGCCCATTATTTCATATAGAAAAAAGAGGTGAAACACTATGGCATATTCAAGAGGTTCAAGCTCCAACATCATCGTTGGTGCAGCCGCTCTCTTTACCTTTGAAGGTGGAGAATTGACAGATGCAGATCTTCCCGATCTCGCAACTACCGATGCCGCTAAGTCAGCGAGAGAAGCACTCTCTGACGACGCAACATTCCGTAACGTAGGTTACACATCAAACGGTCTTGAGATCTCTTTCGAGCCTGACTTCGGTGAAGTTAAGGTCGATCAGATCCTCGACGTTGCAAAGCTCTACAAGCAGGGCATGAAGGTTAGCCTTAAGACAAGCTTCGCTGAAGCAACTCTTGAGAACCTTCTCTTCGCTACTGCTGCCGCTGATGCAGACCTTTACACAGGTACTACTGGTCCATTCAATGGTGAGCAAATCCTAAACCTTTCTGCAGGTAACATTGGTGAATGTCCTGTAGAGCGTGGTCTAGTTGCTGTTGGTCCAGGTACAGGTGACTGTGCAGTTGGTTCAAGCATCGAGCGTGTATACGTTGCATACCGTGCCCTTTCAATCGAGAGCGTTACAGTATCAGCTAAGCGTGACGAAGCAACCATGTTCGAGGTATCCTTCCGTCTGCTCCCTGCAGACACAGGATCATACGGTAAGATCGTTGACCGTACCATCGCAGCATCCTAATAACTAAATAAAAAGATTGGCCCAGGTTAACGCCTGGGCCTTTCTGTTTGCTATACTTAAATGATGGCAACAGAAATTTATGAGACAGAAATCATTCAGCTATTCGACGGAACAAATGTAGAACTCTCACCACTAAAGATAAAATATCTTAGACAGTTTATGCAAAAGTTTGACAACGTTAAGAATGCAAAAGATGACAGTGAAGCGATCAGTAGACTAGCTGACTGCGTTACCATTACCATGCAACAATTTTATCCATCCATCAAAACTGTTGAAGACCTAGAGGATAACGTTGATCTACCTACCATCTATAAAATTCTTGAGGTAGCTGCAGGTATTAAGATTGACCATGAGTCTGAAAAAGAAGTAAAAGAACAAGCTACAGACAGTGGCTCTAGCTGGGATGATCTAGATTTAGCTAAGATTGAGTCTGAGGTATTTTTGCTCGGTATATGGAAAGACTATAACGAACTAGAGGTATCTCTATCAATGCCAGAGCTAGTGGCAACGTTAAGCTCAAAGAGAGAGCTAGATCACGACGAGAAAAAGTTTTTGGCTGCAATCCAGGGTGTTGACATTGATAGCAATAGTAGTGGTGGTAAGAAAGAAAGCGACCCCTGGGAAGAAATGAAAGCTAGAGTATTCAGTAGAGGACAGACTACTGATCCAGATGATGTGCTTGCGTTACAGGGTATCAACGCACAGAAGGCTGGCTTCGGCATTGGTATGGGCCTGAGCTATGAAAAAATTGGCTGACCCAACCCTATTATGCTATAATTGAAGAAACCTTTAAAGGAGGAAAATAATGACCACAACGGTTAATGAAGAGAAAACCATCACCCTTATCGATGGAACAGTAGTCAGTGTACGACCCCTTAAGATCTCACTTCTTAAGCACTTCATGAAGAAGTTTGAGGGTATTGCAGAAGTAGCAACCGATAACGAAAAGTCAATGACTATCCTTATGGAATGTGTACAGATTGCAATGCAACAGTACAAGCCTGAGATTGCAGGTGACCTCGAAACACTTGAGGACAATCTAGATCTTCCTACAGTCTATAAGATTGTAGAAGAGGCTTCGGGAGTTAAACTCTCAGAGCTCGCTTCATTAGGAGCATAACTATAAACGAGGTGTAAATGAATGGCTGATATCCAATCTAATATCGACATTAATATTGATACTAGTGGTGCACTAGCCAGTATTAAGTCTCTACAGAGACAGATATCAGCCTTTCACACCCAGATGGCAAAGTCTGGTGCAGTATCTAATGCATCACTTGCCAACATGCAACAGAACCTGATTAATGGTGTAAATGCATCTGGTGCTTTCTCAGCACAGATGAAGACCATTAAGACCACTACCGAGTCTTTCACAACATCACTCGAAAAGAACAAGCTCTCAATGGGAGAGTACTTCCGTTATGCTGGTGCATCAACTAAAACCTTTGGAAAACTATTCAAGGGTGAGTTTGACACAATCAACAAGGTTGCTCGTGAACGAGTAAAGGACCTTCAGACTCAGTATATTAAACTTGGTCGTGATGCTAATGGTGCTATGCAGTCTATTGCTGTACGTCCACTAGCTCTTGACATGAACAATCTTGCGACTCAAACTCAGATCGCAGCACAGAAGCACCAGATCTTTAACCAGTTGATTACACAGGGTTCAACAAACATGCTGAACTTTGGTAAGAATACTCAGTGGGCTGGTCGCCAGCTCATGGTTGGTTTCTCTGTACCTCTTGCACTCCTAGGCTCAATGGCAGCCAAGGAATTCATGAAGATCGAAGAACAGGCTATTCGTCTAAAGCGTGTATATGGTGACATGACTACACCTACCGCTGAGGGTGACAAGATGGTCGCTCAGATTAGCGATCTTGCATCAGCCTACACCAAGTATGGTGTTGCTGTCAAGGACACAATGGGTCTTGCTGCAGACGCAGCTGCAATGGGTAAAAAGGGTGCAGACCTTATGGCCCAGGTTGCAGATGCAACACGTCTATCCGTTCTTGGTGGGGTAGACCAGAAGCAAGCACTTGAAACAACTATCTCTCTAACTAATGCCTTTGGTGTTTCCTCAGAACAACTAGCTGGCAAAGTTGACTTCCTAAACGCAGTCGAAAACCAAACTGTTACATCTATTGAAGATCTAACTACTGCTATCCCCAAGGCTGGTCCTGTTGTCCAGCAACTTGGTGGTAACGTAAATGACCTAGCATTCTTCCTAACAGCTATGAAGGAAGGTGGAATCAACGCTTCAGAAGGTGCTAACGCACTTAAGTCTGGTCTTGCGTCAATGATTAACCCAACTCAGCAAGCTACAGATATGCTTAATGGTTTTGGTATTAACCTAAAGAGCATCATCGATAACAACGCTGGAAATGTATCTGGAATGATCGTATCTCTAGCTCACTCACTCGATACTCTTGACCCACTAAACCGTGCACAGGCTATCGAACAGCTATTCGGTAAGTTCCAGTTTGCTCGTATGTCTACCCTGTTCCAGAACGTAATTAAAGAGGGTAGCCAGGCACAGCAGGTTCTATCTCTATCTAATGCTACTGCTGAAGAGCTGGCGGTATTGTCAGAACGAGAACTTAAGCGTGTAGAAGATTCACCCATGTACAAGTTCAAGGGTGCAATGGAAGACTTCAAGAAGTCACTAGCACCTGTAGGTGAAGCATTCTTAAAGGCTGTAACACCAATCGTTGAATTCGGTACAAAGATCCTAGACAAGTTTAATAGCATGTCTGATGGAGCCAAGAGCTTTGTAGTTATCCTTGTTACCGCTGTAGCTGGTATCGGTCCTGTACTCCTAATGACCTTTGGTCTTCTTGCTAACGGTGTTGCTAACATCATTAAGATGTTCCTAGGCCTTGGAAACATGTTTGGACGACTAAAAGGTCAGACTGGTGTTCTTGGTGAGACTACCCAGTACATGACACAGGAACAGCTCCAGGCAGCTGCTGTAGCAGCATCACTTGAGCAAAGCCACATGAACCTTACTCAGGCATTTACGTCTGAAAGACAAGCTATTGCACTACTCGTTGCTGAATATCAAAAAGCTATTGCTGTACAGGCTAGATTTACTGGTCCTGCAGGACGTGGTGGTAGAGGAGCTGCACCAAAGAAGTTTGCAAGTGGAACAGTCTTCGTTCCTGGTACTGGTAATGGAGATACAACTCCTGCCATGCTTACTCCAGGTGAAGCAGTTATTCCAAAGGGAATGGCAAAGAAGTATGCTCCACTAATTGCTGGAATGATTGCAGGTTCAATTCCTGGATATGCAACAGGAAAGATGCCAACCACTGGTCGCGTTCTTGGCGGTACAGTAGCATCTAGAGAATTCTCACCATTAGCCATGATGGCTCCAGGTAATACTACTGGTGGCTTTGGAATGGACAAGAACTGGCTTAAGACTTCAAAGCAAGCAGAAGCTGCATGGGCTGGTGCTCTTAAATCTGGACTAATGTTTGAAAGCGGAGTAAAGCTAACTCAGAAGTCATACGATAGCTTTAGCACAAAGTTTAATGGTGTTACCGCAGATCTTCTTAAAATTTTCAGAAGTGAAGTTACTCCAGATGTAAAGAAGGTTGCTCAAGTTGGTAAGGCTGCATGGCCAAAGATGCAAGCTCACATTAAAGAGCTTGAGAAGCAGGGTCAGCTTTCTGCACAAGAAGCCAAGGCACTTACAGATGCCACACGTAAACTAGTAGCTGCTGAAAAGGCAGACCTAACACAAAGAAGTGTTAGAAGAACTGAGATTGGAACAAACGCTCAAGGACAATCTGTTGTAAAGCGTGTCAGTACTGAACGTATTGGTACAACTCTAAAGCCACAAGTAATGCGTGCAACAGACATGGAGCTACGCAAGAGAAACCTTCCACCCATTGCAGGTCAAACATTTGCACACATTCCAGATCACCCTCCCGTATCACGTTACACTGAACCAACTACTAGTGCACGTAATACTCCTGCAGAACAAGCTCTAGTTAAACTAATCCAGAATAAAGCAAAAATTGCTGTTGGTCAAATCTTAGGTACTTTTGGTCCAGAGATTGATAAGCAAGCAGCCTCTGCATCACCATCTAAGAGAGCAGTAAAGGCAGCAGCAAAGAACATTGTTGATGGGGCTATTAAGCCAATTGAGGAAGCCAAGCCAAGAGCACAAAAGGCTGGTCAGGGTATTGCAGGTGCAGCTACTCAGGCAGGTCGTGCCAACAATGCTGGTCAATATCGTGATCCAGTTACTGGTCGATATGCTGTAAATCCAAATGTTGGTAAGCCAGTACCTGTAGCAGGTGGTGGTGTCGTTGGTGGTGGCGGTATGGGTAAGGTTGCTGGTGCTTCTATGGCTCTCAGCGGTATTACTATGGCTGCTTCAATGATGCCTGGTCAGATCGGACAAATGGCACAGGCAGCAATGGGACCAATGATGGCTCTATCTGCTGTAACCTCACTATTTAGCATGGGTCTTAGCCCAGCACTTGTTGGTGTAATTGCAGCTATCGCTGCTGCAGGTGTAGCCTTCATGATGATTAAGGGTGCATTTGATGATGCTAAGAGCAAGGCCCTAGCCTTTGGAGAATCTCTTGGCTCTGGTACAAAGGCAATGGACAAGTTTGCAGAGTTCTCAGGTAAGGTTACTGGATCTCAGGCAATGGATAAAAAGCGTCAGAACCAGCTAGCAGCATTTGAAACTCAAAATGGAAAGTCATCATTTGGAGATAACTACCTCAAGGAAGATGCTGGCAAGGCACTAGTTAAGAGCATTGGTGAGGCTGCTAAGGGTGGAGACATGCTTAAGGCTAAGTCTCTTATCACTAACCAGATGGCATCAGCCGTTGCATCAGGAGCACTAGACCCAAACCAGGCACGTAGTATCGTGGCTAGCCTTGCAAGAGAGGTCGGAGACTACAACTTTGGTATTCAAGTAAACGGAAGCCTCATGGATCTTATTGGTCCAAACGGAGAAAACCTAATCACAGATCCACTAACTGTACGCATGAAGCTTATGCAGGATACTCAAGATCAGGTCAAGTCACAAATGACTGGTGCTGGAGAAATGGGTCGTGCAGGAACTCAGGGTGTTGCAGGTGGGGCCATGGCTGCTGGGGGGGCTGTTCTAGCTGGCATTGGCGTAAGTATGGTTCCAGCGATGATGGCTTCTGTTGCAGCTGCTACCAGCTTGGGTGCTGCTATGGGAAGTATTGTCCCTGTCGCTGGCACGCTAGTCGGTGCAGCTGTAGGTCTTGGTGTTGGAATTTGGCAGGGTGTCGAAGGATTTAAAGCACTAGGACAAGAAGCTGGTACAAATGTTGCCATGGGTCTAATGGCTCTAGAACAGCAACAGCAGATGATCGACTCTCTTGATCTTGAATACCAGAAGAGAATTGACACAGCACGAGCAGCTGGAGATGAAGCAAAAGCAGATGAACTAAGTCTTGCACACGTAGAAGCACGAAACAAGCTACTCGCTAAGGGTGCAGAGACAATGAACCTTGTTGTAGATAACTACAAGAATGCAGACTTCATGTCTCAAGGTGCTATGGGTCAAGCAGCTGATGAAGCTATCAAGAATAAGTACAAGGACAATCCTCTTCTTGCTCAGGTAGCTCAATCAGCACAAGATAAGATCGTTGCTGCTGGTGGACTTAACCAAGCACAAGAATACCAGATGAAGCTAAGCCTTGCAACTGGAAGCATTGATCCACAGATGATGCTAAACCTCATGAACCAGTTTGGTGAAAATAGCAAGGTACTTACAGATGTAATTAACGTTACAACTAACCTAGGCACTGCTGATGGTGGTATGGCACTACAGCTAATGAACATGTTCAAGAACCCAGAGATGAAGACTGAGTTCATGGCCACAGTATCTGCTAAGACTCCTGGAGATGCTAAGAAGTACATTGACCTATTCGCAGACCTGCAGAAGACTGGTGAGGTTGTAGACCTACAGACAACTCTAGAATACTTTGTTAAGAACCCCAAGGCTGCAGATAAGGCTCAGTCACAGATGGAAGAGCTTAAGGCTGAGTCCAAGAAGGGTCCAATTACTCTTACCATCATTGAGAAGATCTTTGGTGCAGAGGTTGGAAACATTGTTAAGGCTAACCAGAAGTACTTTAATAGCCTTCCAAAAGATCAGCAGATTACTTACACAACTGTTATTGAAACCATCTATTCAACAAAGGGTGAAAAGCAAACTCAAGATGCATATAAGAACTGGGCAAAGGCAAATGAGGGACGTAAGGGTAAGAACGGTCAGGTTCTAGATACATCATTCGATACCTATGCAAATATTCAGGCATCAAAGGTAACAGCTGCAAACGTTAAGGCACAGTCAGTACCAGCAGATGCAGTAGATGCTGGAGCTACAAGTGGTGGTTCTGGTGGTGGAGCTGCACAGGTACAGGCCTCAGCTCTTGATGACCTTCTTAAGAAAATGCGTGATGTTAAGGGGATGAACATCGACCTAACCAAGGGATGGAATGACTCACGAGTTGCACTAGACAACATGTTCGGTGGAGGTATCAAGGGATTCAATGGTCTAGAGCAGCAGATGCGTCGTCTTGGTGGCCAGGAAGACCTGATCTCACTTGTTGCTGGTATGGATCCAGAAGAGTATGCTCGTCGTAAGGATGAACTCTTTACATTTGATGCAGCAGGAAATATCACTGCATTCCGTAATAGCCTAATGTCTATTGGTGAGGCTATGCGAGCCATCACTATGGGAGACTTCCAGTCTAAGAATGAAAAGACTGTACGTACAATCCAGACTCAGACAATTGCAGTTAACAAGCTTGTAGCTGCTGGTATGAGCTATACAGATGCTTATGAGACTGTACAAGATACAGTTCTTGCCAATGCAATTGCAATGGAAAAAGATAACGCTACTCTTAAAGAAACTATTAGACTAACTAACGAAGCTGCAACAGCTTCAAAGAACTTAGCTGCTGCTAAGGCCGTTGCTCAAACTGGACAAGATCTTGCAGACCAGCAAAAGCTAGCTCAGTTCCTACAGGCAAATGCAGGTAAGCTAACTGACCAGCAAACAGCTGCAATTATTGGTGATAAGAACCTTCAGACTCTTGCCCTTAGCCCAACATTTGATCCAGTTACATTCCAAACAGCTCTAAACAATGTTGCCGACAAAGCAGCGGTAGAGCTCAAGATTAAGAAGATGACTATTGATGGTCTAGAGAGTGTATTCAATGATGGATTCTCTAAGGCAATGGAAGCCTTCTCAGCTAAAGAACAGCAGATCACACTTGACTTTAAGATTAAGAAGGCACCATTTGAAGAAATTATCAAGCAAGCTCAGCGTCAAATCTCAACTATCCAGAATCAAACTGGTGGACTTGACGACATGGAAGCAGAGCTTGTTCGTATCTCTGAGAAAGAACGTCAGATTAATGAGAAGTACCAAAAGCGTGCAGATGAACTAGACAAGATTGAAAAGGCTAATGAAGCTATTACTCGTCAGCAGAAGGCACAGCTATCAGTAGCGGATGCTCTATCCTCTGGTGATATTGCTGCAGCAGCTAGAGCTGCACAAGAGCTACGTGCACAGCAAGCAGCAGATGCAGCTGCAAAGACAAGACAGCTACTAGACCTTTCAAAGCAAAAAGAGCTTGCTTCAGTCACTGGTGTCTCAGGTCAGACTCGTGCCCAAATCGAAGAAAAGATTCGTGACCTTAAGCAGCAGATCTTTGACATTGAAGAAAATATTGTTGAGCCAGCACAGCGTCAACTAGAAATCATTGGAAACCAGGAATCAGATGCTAAGTCAGTTCTCACCGTTCTTGGAATGACCAAGGATGAATGGGAAAGAATTAAGAACAACACAGACCTTGCAAAGACTAGCGGTGAAAAGTACAAGACTGCCATGCAAGATGCACTTGGAGTTGTTCAGGATATTCTAACTTACTGGAACGACCTTGACGGCAAGGAAGTATCTATTGACCTAGGTTACACACAGACAGTTACACCACTTCCAAACACCCCAACAGCAGGGAACATTGCTCCTGCTGCAATGCCATCAAGTGGTGGTGGCGGTGGTGGAGGTGCAGAAGACACGGGTATCGCAACAGCTGACGCTAATCCTTATGCTGATGAATACCTATCAGGAATTGAATCAGGAATCAATGCAGTAAAGCCAAAGGAAGATTTCTGGGATGGAGTGGTAAAGGGGTGGAATGACTTCTGGGGTGGAGTAATCCAGCCAATCATTAACATCTTTGCTGGTATTAGCCTATTCTTCTACGACTACGTAGTTGCTCCAATCTGGAACTGGATCTTCAATAACATCCTTGTCCCTATCGGTTCTGGATTTGCAGATATCTGGAACACAGTTGTAGGCTTCTTTGTTGCAGTCTTCCAGCCAATTATTGCATGGATCTATGACAACATTCTTGTTCCCATTGGAACAGGATTTGCAGAAGTATTCACAGCAATTGGCGACTTCTTCGCTACGGTTTGGGGTACTGTTGCAACATGGTTCCACGATAACGTTATTCAACCTATCATTGATGGGTGGAATGGCTTCATCGGATTCTTCATTGACCTATGGAAGGCAGCTCAGGAAGGGCCTCGTGCTGTAGAAGCATTTATCCTTAATGTTGTTCAGAACATTGGCAAGTTCTTTGGAGATACAATCAACAACATTGGTGGATTCTTCAGTGGACTCATTGGGAACATCGGTAGATTTATCGGTGGCATTCCAGGATTCTTCCGTGATGCAGTCAATGGAGCACTAGGATTCTTGGGTGGCATCTGGAACTGGTTCACTCGTCTTCCAGGTCTAATCGGTGACTCTTTGAGTGGTCTCGCTACCAAGATGGGATCTGCTATCAAGGGTGCCCTCAACGGAATGTTTGACTTGGCTCGTGGTGTAAACCTATTTGGTTGGAAACCATTTGCTGGTCTACCTCGTCTAGCTACTGGTGGACAAATCCCAGGTAGCGGTAACGAAGACAACTACCCAGCAATGCTTATGCCTGGTGAGTACGTTATCAAGAAAGATATGGTTGCTAAGTACGGTAGCCGTCTAATGGAAGACATCAACAGCGGAAAGTTCTCAACACCTAACTTTGACCTTAACAGCTATTCTGGTCCTCAGCTAACTGACAATGGCAAGCAGAAAAACCCTGGTTCAGTGTATAATAGTAATTACAGCATCAACGTTAATGTCAAGTCTGACGCTAACGCAGATCAGATTGCAAGAACTGTTATCACACAGATTAAGCAGATTGATGCACAGAGAATTAGAGGAAATAGGTTTTAATGGCTAGCAATGCTTATATGCAGGGTAGAAAGAAATACCAGCGTCCTCAAGCAATGCTATGGGCAGATAACTCTGGAACTATCCTCAATGGATACCACGTTCCCCTAGGTAATGAAGTAGGGGCAAAAGGTAATTTTCAGGAGCCTGGTGAGTTTATTCTTCTATCAGATGATAACCGTGAGCCTATTGATTTTAAGGTAGATCGTATTGAGAAGCGTGAACGTATGATCAATGGTCGTATGCGTTCATACCACGTTGCAGATAAGTTGACAATCTCAACATCTTGGAGTATGCTACCATCTAGAGCTACAGACCTAGCCCCCATGTTTGAAGATCTAACAGACCAGACTACACCAATTGGAAAAACTTCACTTTTAAAAACACAACAGCACACCACAGACGGTGGAGCAGGTGGAGTAGAACTTTTAGACTGGTATGAGAATCACCCTGGATCATTTTTTGTTTATTTAGCCTATGACAAATACTCAATGTTTGGTAAGGATGATGCAGCCTATGGAAACCTTGCTAAGTATAACCAGGTTGTAGAAGTTTTCTTCTCTGACTTTTCTTATAAAGTAAACAAGCGTGGCAATTACGATTTCTGGGATATTTCGGTAACGCTGGAAGAGGTTTAGTATGTTTAATGATGCTACCCTTCAAGATCACCTTGAAACATCTTCTACTATTCGCACTCAGTCTGCTGTAATTGCAGAGTGGAATATGAATATTGCTGGAAACATTCGCCAGGTAGGAAACTATCGCTACCGCCCAAATGACCCATCTACATCAAGGTACAAGACCCTTACAGCCTCATTTGATGTCAATGACTACGATCCTGAGACTGGTATTGGACCACGTTTCTATACAGATGCTACCTATGCAGATACCGTTATTGATGGTGGTCTAACTGACCAGGGTACTCCAACAGCATTCCTTTCTAAGAAAGAAAAGGAATCCCTACTATACTCTTTGGAAGATTGCTTTGGAAGGCTCCGCCCACGATCAGGAATCAACAAGCTAAGATACTTTACTAACAAGTTTACTCACCACACAAATCCAGATATGGCTCTACGCCCAAGATACTATGTGGCAGACCGCACAGATACATTTAAGTACTGGACATCATACAGAACCGAAGAGGGTATTGAGCGAGGCATTGCCAATCAAAAGGTAAACGGTCAGTACTTTATCGATGATGCTGTGCCATATGTAGTTTACAACGATCCCGTTCCTGCAAACCGTGTAGTTGTCAAGATGCAGACAAACGTTGGTAGTGTTGACTTAGGTCCATTTAACAATACAAACCGTCCAGTTGGAAGTGCAGATCCATTCTATGGAACAGCAAACCAGACTACACCAACAAGATGGAAGATTCAGTATCTTGAAAATAATAACTGGCTAGATGCCATTACCTTTAATCCAAACTCAATTCGTGAAGATGGATCTCCAATCATTAAGTCAGATGGCTATGTAGAAATTGCCTATGGCCTCATTATCCCATCCGAATTTAAAAACTCATTCTATCTTTCTGGTGAGTATTCATCTCCAAACTTTTTGCCAACACCAACAGGACTTACTACTGGTACAGCATACATGGTTAAATCATCAGACACCGATTCAGGAACTTTCTATGTCGTTGTTGACGGAGCCTATTCATCATTCAGTGCAAATTATGGCTGGTATATTCAAGAAGAAACTGTAGACAGACTAACTAACTATGTAACAGATCTAACCTCTCCTAGTGAATATTATAACTCAGTGGAGGGTAAGTCAAAGTATAGAGAGTTCCAGTATGTAGAGGGACTTCGTGTAGTTGTTGAAACAATGAACGTTTTTGATTCTACCTTCGACCTAATTGAGCTATCACCCAGACTAGCTGTTGACCTATCAGACAAGACAACAAAGTTTAGTGTGACAAAGAGTGCATCAGACTTAGGAACAAGTGGTATGCCAGTAGGACAGCTTCTAGCAGGAACTGGAAGCCTAGAGCTATTTGACTACGACCAGGCGTTCTATCAGGAGAACCTGAACAGTATTGTCCATGGCTACACCACACAGAACATCAAGGTTGATTTCTATGAAGTAATTGCCGAGGTGAATAACACTGACTACTATGTTCCCATTAAGACGATGTACTCAGAAGGGTTCCCACAGATCTCAAACCTAGATAGAAAAGTAACACTAGCACTCAGAGATATGTTCTTCTATTTTGAATCACTTACTGCACCACAAGTATTAATTCAGAACGCATCACTCAGCTACGCTGTATCTCTTCTATTAGACAATATCGGATTCTCTAACTATGTATTTAAGAGAGTTGCATACGAAGATGAAATTGTGATCCCATACTTCTCTATTGGCCCAGACACCTCTATTGCACAGGTCCTCCAAGATCTAGCAGTCTCAGCCCAGGCCGCCATGTTCTTTGACGAGTATAACAACTTTATTGTTATGAGCAAAAACTACATTATGCCAACAACAAGTGAAAGAACTACAAATGTTACCCTGTACGGCTCCAATGACTTTACCAAAAATGGTGTAGTTCAAAACGATTACACAAGTGCAAACTTAACCGATCAGACAATCACTACAAACAAACTTGCCAATATTATTGAGCTTGCTTCAAAGGATAACCACGTTTACAATGATGGAAACATTAACTATACTACTAGATACATTCAGAAGTCATACGGCTCAATCAAACAGGCTAGCGTAATCGATAGAGATAAAACTTGGATCTACAAGCCAGCCCTACTTTGGGAGGTAGCTGCAACAGACAACACAAAGTCTACAAACGATGAAGTATCAAAGCAGTCAGCCTATGTACTAGGAGCAATCCCACTAAACTCTGATCTAACAACTACAGTTCCATATGTTTCTAACCACCAGATTGTTAATAACGTAATAGACCTCGGTGAAGGCGTTTACTGGATGACTCGCTACAATGGATACCTTTATGCCAACGGTGAGATCATTCGATATGATGCAATTCAGTACAGCATTCCTGGTCTCTCTACCCTTGAATCTGAGCAAGATAATGTTAATGGTGACAGTGTTTGGATTACAAGTGTACAAGAGTACCAAAGATACTTTGCTAAAGTACCATTCAATGGAAAGATCTACCCAACTGGTCTTGTAAGAATTTACTCAGCCCCCAACTACGAGGTTGTAGAAGGAAAGACTCAGCTAAAGAACGGTGAGGTATCCAAGCATGGTCGTGGTCAGTTTGGAACAGACATTGTATCTCACCCAGCAGGTCTAAGCCAGCACTGGTCAAGTAATGACTACCTCGGTGGTGTAGATATGGACTTCAGCTACCTGAATGATTCTTCAAAGATCCCACCAATTGCTTCCTCCTGGCCAGTTACTACTACTGGTCCTGCAGGTACTTGGACGTACAAGGCAGACGGTAGCACAGCATATAAGTCAAGCGTAAGAGCTGAGTCAACAACTCGCAACGGTATCATCAAAAACTTCCTCACCAATGTACATACAGAAGAATCAACTGTGAATAGACTATTCTCTACACAGACTGGAACAGTTCAGTCATCAGCTCTAGTGATGAATGGTACTAGCTATAACAGCACAGACCAAAGCCCTAACTTTGTTTCTTATGTCTATAAGCCATTGCAGGATAGATTTGTTCACTTTGGAACACGTATGCGTATCATTGGTAAGATTGATAATAATGAAACTCGTGGTCAGTCTCCCAACGGTGTAACCACATATTACACTGCTGCTTCAACAAAGAGCGATAAGACATTGGCTATCGGTGGTTCATCTGGTGGACTAGCAGTGCTACTAAACCCAGAAACCAATAACGGATATTACTTTGAGATCATGACTCTCACTGAGAGCAAGCTCACAGACTATGCTGATGATGCTGGAATTGACAATATTATCTTTTATAAGATCAAGCGTGATGGCTCTGAGGGAGCTACAGATGAATCCAAGGCAATTCCTATTAAGCTATGGGGTGGAATCGGTAACATCTTGGTTGACAATGGCTTGCTTACAGGACAGTACAGAATGGCCTCTGAGGACAATCCTACGGTCTATGACCTAGCAGTTGAATACCAGAAGGTAGGCAATTCACTTCGCTTCTATCTCTATATTAATAATGTTCTTATTGCAACTGTAGACGATACAGATCCATTGCCCGTATACAACAACATGGCACTATTTGTTCGAGGTAGCTCAAGAGCAATGTTCGAAAACATCTATGCTCTAACTAATAACTACAGCCAGAACACTACCTTCTCTCTAGACACTATCACTAATAGTGCATTTGGAGACATGGAACTTAATGCCAATAACTCATTCCAAAAGTATTCACTAAGCGGAATTATCCAGAACACCTATCTATCTGGAATTGGATCTGGGGAACCACCAAAGTACAAGATTTACTTTGAAGAGTTTGGAACTATTATGCGTGAGGCAGCATACTTTAACGTGCGTTATGATAAGGCTTACCCTGCATTGTATGCAAAGCTAGCACCAACGTTCAACAAGCTAAAGGGATATACCGTTTCTGGATTTACTGCTGGAGCATACAAGGCAGAGTTCCTAGTATTCAATGCTACTGACACAGCTCTGAGCCTAGACTCAACAAGTGGAAACTACCTACGCATTCTCGGTATTACCTTTACGCAAAAGTCAGAGCACGAACTAACTGTTGATGAATTTTATTCTAAGAGATCAGATCTATCTAATCCAGAATTCAAAGATACACTCCTGGTTCGTTCTCCACTAAAGGAAACAAAGAATTACCAAGACATTAAGTTTAGTCGCATGACCTATGGAAAGAAACAGTTCTCACTGACTGCACCATACATCCAGACACAGGATGACGCAAGTAACATGATGGACTGGCTGACATCAAAGATTATGAAGCCACGAAAAGCAGTTGGAATCAAGATCTTCTCAATGCCTACAGTACAACTGGGAGACATCGTAGAGATTGACTATACAAATAATGATGGCGTAAATGAAGTAACTGTAACTGGTTCAAGATTTGTTGTTTACAGCATTAACTACAATAAGTCCTCTGAAGGTCCAGAGATGGTAATATATCTAAGCGAGGTTCTATAATGGTAGATGCAGTTCCCAATACCCCAGTCACAACGACTAGTACAACAAACACAAGTGTTAAGCCAGCTACACCAGATCTGATTGTTTTTAACGATGCAGAGATCCCTGTAGAATTTATGACGGACCTGATGTTTGAACAAATTGGTGGTCAGGAAGTTATCGGGGTATCTCGTAATGATCTAGTAAATGGTCAAAAGGTTACCTATAGCCCCATTAAGAATCTATCGTCTGTCGGATTAAAATATAACTCACAAAACATTTTTAACATTCCGTCAAACTCTTTGGGTAACTTTAACTCTTACGCTCTTAAGCTTGAAGACTTTGTCCCACTCCCAGGAACAGGAACAGGCTCACAATGGTTTCCTGAAGATGTAGATCTAGCTAAAAGAGAACTCAGAGACACAGTTTATATAGATAGTGTTAGTGGAGATCTAGTTGTAAACGTAACAAACATGTCTAGTAATGAGGATGTAGAAATCCAGGTACTCTTAGACGGCAAAGCGTTTAATGATATAATGTACTAAGAGGAAAACATGATAACTAATACTGGAAAAAATCTCATTGCCAAATATCTAATTGGTCAGTCTCCTGCCTATGCTTCTTATATTGCTATTGGTTGTGGAGCACAGCCAAAGAAGGCTGGAGAGACTCTAGATAACTATGCCAATCAAACTGAGCTAGAGTTTGAGATGCTTCGAGTCCCCATCGTTTCAAGAGGATACGTAACAGACATTATCAATGGTGTAGAGGTTTCCAAAGTTGTATTCACTGCAGAACTTCCTACAGAGCAAAGATATCTTCTTAGTGAGGTAGGAGTCTTTTCTGCTAAGGCAAACCCTTCTGCCACATCAAAGGATAGCCGCGTTCTTTATGCTTTCACAGAAACTGAAAACTGGCAGTATCACACTGAAAGTTCAATCTCTTCCTTGGGTAACACAATCACAGTTCCACTATACGGTGAAACAAATGATAACATTATCAAGGCATCATCTATTGATCCAACTCTAAACCCAGTATTCAGAGCATCATCTGACAACGCAATTTTCTCCAGTGAATCAAGACTGCTAATTAATGAGCCACCTAGATTCCTCAATAGCTCAATCTTTATTCCAGGAAACATGTCCTGGCTTGTTCTTAACTCTGGAACAAATAAGATGGAAGTCAAGAGCGGAACCCCATATCACGGTACGCATATTCACCTCGCTGGTACTCGTGTAGATCTAAGCAAAAACTCTCCTTCCGATGAACTCAGACTTGCGTTCTCTGTAGTTAATAAAGATGGTGCAGACACCACACAGCCTACAAAGACAAGAATTATGGTTGAGTTTTCAAGTGAAGATACTGATGGATCTACACACTATGCTCGCCTACCAGTAGAAATTAATGATATTGCTACTAACAGATACCGCGTAGCTAAGGTAAAGCTTTCCGATCTTGATCAGGGTACTGGATTTACATGGAGTTCTGTTACCACTGTAAAGATTTATGCAACTGTATTTGAAACAATCGGTGGGACCCTAACCCCATCCGATAAATTCTATGTTTGTTTGGATGCTTTAAGATTTGAGAATCTAACTTCTCAGAACCCACTCTATGGCCTTACAGGCTATTCTGTGACACGCACTGAAGACGGGTACCCAATCACCAAGGCTACAAACACATCTAACATGGTAGAGTTTAGATTCGGTTTGGATGTAACCTAAGATGGCCGTACGTGGAGGTTTGCAGAAGGCCACGATTAAGATGGTTGATCTGCCACCACTTTCAATTATCTATGACGATTTCTTTGTTGTAACGTATAAGCAAATTCAAACCAACGTCGCTACCCTTACTCTACAAGCAGCACACGACCTGACTGTTGGCGAGGGTATCATTGTTACGGGCATTGATAATGTCTTTGATGGATACTACATCATTACTGCTGTAACAACCTACACCATTTCTTATGCCAGAGTACATCCAGCAGTTATCAATGTTGCAGTCTCTCCACACGGATCTGTTGCTAGAACATCTATTGGACACCGTGTAAGATTTAGAATTGCTTCTACTGACCGCAACCGATTCTCTCACTGGTCACCAAATTATATAGCTAAGATTCCTGCATTTACAGTCCTGGGAGACGTTAAGATTTCTCAAACAGCAGACCTAGTAACTGCTGTATGGGGAGATGCTGCAAATCGTCCGAAGTATGATGTATTTGTGCGTTGGGGTAATCCTATTGACAAAGCATCATCTGTTGATTATGTTAGAACACTAAGAACTACAACGGCAGCTCATGGCTTTGCTGTTGGAGACGTTATTCAGGTATCTGGAATTAACTCAAACTACGACGGTATTTGGAAGATCACAGACAAGACAACTAATACTATTAGCTATACTGCTCCTAACATTGTTAATGAAAATAATGTTTCTGTCTCTGGGACAGCACTACAGTTTGTATATAGTTATCATGGAACAACGTCAGTACACAACTATTCTTTCCTAAGGCTGCCAAGTTTCTCTCTACTACACGTTGATATTCAAGTTGAAAGCATTGACAAGATCTACAATAAAGATCTTTTAATCTATGATTCATCAACATTTTCCCTAACGTGATATAATTAAGATATGGCTAAAGTACCTCTTCCAGATCGCGGACAACCACTAGACCTTTCTTATATCTATCAGCTTGCAGAAGCGATCAATAATCTTTCTAACCAGCTATCTCCCACAACAGCAAAGTACACCACTATTGACACTGTATCAAACGGTAAGCAAAGTATTCGTACATCAGATGCTCGTGTGATCGGTGGCTTTGTTTCAGTTACCAACAACTCGTCCAATACTCCTGGTACTGAGATTGAGTTCAGCTACACCTATTCAGATTTCGCCTATGTTCCTATTGTAACCGCTACGCCAATTGCTACCAGTTCCGATAGCACAGATGCTTCTAAAGATATTACCGTAGTTCTTACTGGCACTACTACCAACCGTGTAGATGGTGTGGTAAAATTTAATACGATTGGTATCTCGTCTGTAGGTATTAATCTTATTATTGTCGGTATCCCAGTTTAAGGTTAGTTATGGTTTCGAGAGAGGAATATAACAACGCTCCAGTGATCCCTGGAAATAAAAAGGTCTACTTCCTGAATGGTGATTTGGTCAGGGTATATCATTTAAATCGTTCCAACGGAATCATGTCTGTATATAATATCAATACTGGACAAATTGAGAATTGTCTAATCGGTGATTTTAAAAAGAACCGCGAACGGGCCTATACTGTAAATGAAACAGCACAGCTAGTTAATAGACACAGAAAGACCATTCCACGCCTCATCAAGGCTGGAGAGATTCCAGAGCCAACTGGATCATCAATTGGCAAAGAACGTGGGTGGCAAATCAGATCTTATTACTCTGAATCTCAGGTAATGAATATTCGTGATATACTTGCTACCTACCATATTGGTCGTCCACGTAAGGATGGACTAATAAATAATAATATCACTCCTACCCGTCAAGAGTTGACACGGAGACTAGGAGATGGTATTCTTACATATACAAGGACTTCTGACGGACAGTTTATTCCTGTCTGGTCAGAGTCTATCTAATGAGAGAGAGAAACAATGGATAACGAATCCACCAAGATTAATGTTACACTCGGTTATACGCTCAACCTAGGAAACTTCCAGTCGCTGCGTATTGACCTGGGAATTGTTGAGTCACGTAAAGATGGCGAGACTATCGATCAGGCGTTTGAGCGTGTCTACAGCTTTGTAGAGAATAAGCTTACCGAAAAGATTAAAGAAGCCGAAGACGAAGCAGCTGAGTAATGGCTGACCGCAAAGACCGTATGGCTTTGCTCAGTCGCTATAGCAAGCTTCATACGTTTCACTATGAGGAAAAGTCCCTGCTGAATATCAATGTTGAGCAGTGGGCTGCAGATGCCCTAATTGAATCATACGGTATCCCATACCTGTATGAACTACTAGCATATTATTTTGATGTTGCTGAAAAGCCATCATGGAAATATTTTGCTTACAACACAGAAGATATTATTAACGCACGAGAACAGGTTAAACGAGACCTGGAAGAACGAGCACAACGTCGCCGTATGGCAAAGGAGTGGTTAAATGGCTAATACAGAATCAAAGCTAATCTCAGCAGTACTAGAGGACAAGCAGATTCACGTATTGCTTCAGGCAAACGTAGATACACTCCTACGTACTCACAATGATATCTGGACCTTCATTCGAAACTACTTTGAGAATAATGGATCCACTCCACCAGCTAGTTTGGTGATTGATAAGTTTCGTGACTTTGAGCCAGTTTCTGGGGTAGGTGCAACTAAGCACCACCTAGAAGAACTACAGGCAGAGTTCATGAATGACAGCCTTAAGGACATCTTGAGGAATGCTGCTAGTGAGGTACAGAATGGTCAGGGTGTCAATGCACTAGAGCACCTGATCTCAAAGACTTCTGAATTAAAGAAGAACACTGCAGTAATTCGAGACATCGACGTTACAGACGTAGAGTCTGCTGTTGCTTACTATGAAAATGTACAGCGTCAGCAAGCTGCTGGAACCATGGGTATTAAGACTGGCCTACCAGGGTTTGACAACTACCTACCATCAGGCATCATGCCAGGACAGCTAGGCGTATTCTTGGCATATCCAGGTATCGGTAAGTCTTGGCTATCGCTTTATTTTGCGGTACAGGCATGGAAGCAAGGCAAGTCACCACTAGTAATCTCTCTCGAAATGTCAGAGACAGAAGTTCGTAACCGTGTATATACAATCATGGGTGAAGGTCTATGGTCACACCGTGGACTGTCTGCAGGTGAGGTTGACATTGAAGACTTCCGTCGCTGGTGGAAGCAGAAGCTAGAAGGTAAGCCTGAGTTCCACATCATCTCTAATGACTCTGGTGGAGAAGTAACACCATCAGTTATCCGTGGAAAGATTGATCAGTATAAGCCAGACATGGTAATCGTTGACTACTTGCAGCTTATGTCTCCTAATCAAAAGGCAGACAGCGAAGTTGTTCGTATGAAGAACCTCTCTCGTGAATTAAAGATGCTAGCCATTGGTGACGAGATTCCTATCATTGCAATCTCCTCAGCGACCCCTGACGACGTTAACAAATTGGATACCGTTCCAACCCTAGGACAGACCGCTTGGTCTCGTCAAATCGCGTATGATGCCGACTGGGTGATGGCTCTAGGTCGTGGTACAAACTCAGATATCATCGAGTGTGTATTCCGTAAGAACCGTAATGGATTTATGGGCGAATTCCTAGTACAGGTTGACTTTGATAAGGGATACTATAAGTACAAGGACTTTGAAGATAACTAGTATAATTAGACTATGGATCATCTACACCATAAGCCAATTAAAAAATTTAACCTAAACGGAGTTATCAACGATGAATCATCAATATGGAGACTAAAGCTACAGTACGTAAACCTGCTAACCTCAGAAATGAGACTGTCGGGATATGTACCCAGGCTTGACATCAATACAGACTTCACTATAGACTATAATGAAGAGAAGAAACTTTTTGAATTTGAATTAACAATATACGGTGTATACGTGGGAAAGAAGCAAAGCCAGTGGATCGACGGAATAGACGAGACAAGAATAGTAATTACTCAGAAGAGCAAGTCAAGCGAGTACTCGCAGGAAGTGGCCTAGACGTAGAGTCTGAGGTCGATTCTGACTTTATTGTATTCTGCCCATTCCATGGCAACCACCGCACACCTGCTGGCGAGGTAGACAAGTCTACTGGCATCTTCTTTTGTTTCTCTTGCCACAAGGCCTGTGACTTGATTGAGCTGATCATGCACACCTCTGGTCGTACATACTTCGAAGCAGCACGGTACATCAAGAGCAAAGAGACTAATAGTACTATTGAAGACGACATTACAAAGAAGCTAATCGATAAGCCAGAGTTTGTAGAGTTTGATGAATTCACTATTAAGCGACTTAATAATGCAGCACTAGAGTCTCCACGAGCAGTCCGCTACTACCAGGGCCGATCCATCTCTAAGGCATCAGTCAAAAAGTTCCAACTTGGCTACTCTGAGACACAGGACATGGTTACAATTCCAGTGCACACCCCAGACGGAATGTGTGTTGGTTTTGTTGGTCGTTCTGTCGAGGGTAAAGAGTTTAAGAATACACCTAAGCTTCCCAAGAGCAAGGTACTATTCAACCTACACCGTGTAAAGACATCACGTACAGTATACGTAGTCGAATCATCTTTCGATGCTATTCGTCTAGATCAATGTGGAATGCCAGCAGTGGCTACCCTGGGTGCAAGTGTCAACGGTACACAAATAGAACTTCTTCAAAAATACTTCAATGACATTATTGTCATTGCTGATAATGATGAAGCAGGAGGCAACATGAAAGATAAGCTTGTAGAAAAGCTTGGAAGTCGTGTTACCGTATTGCAATTAGAAAAACAATACAAAGATATTGGTGACATGGATGATGAATCTATTAAGAAACTTCGGGTAGGGTTTGACAACGCTATCGCATCTATGCTAAACTGATATTCCCACACAGGGACATAACAAACAAGGAGAAATAAATGAGTGTAATTAAAGGGCTAAAGAATATCAACGCACTACTTGATAAGCCAAAGTACGATGAAAATGCACCACGAGTCCGTTGGCTCAAGCTTGCAGACGGTCAGTCTGTTAAGATTCGTTTTATCGAAGAGCTTGACGAGGATTCAGCCAACTACAGCGAAGACCGTGGTCTTGCACTTGTAGTTAAGGAACACACGAACCCCAAGGACTACCGTCGTAAGGCCGTAGACACCATGGATTCAGAGGGTCGTGACTGGGCAGAAGAGATGCACCGTAAGGATCCCAAGGCTGGGTGGCGTGCACGTCTTCGCTTTTACTGCAACGTCCTCGTCGACGACGGTATCGATGCACCATTCGTTGCCATTTGGTCAATGGGTGTAAGCAAGCAGTCATCCTTCAACACCATCCGTGAGTACGCTCTTGAGACTGGCAGTATTTCAAATGTTGTCTGGAAGCTTAAGCGTAACGGACAGGGTACCGAGACCAGCTACACGCTGATCCCATCTGCACCAGATGCAGAACCATTTGCATGGGGTGACATCAAGCCCTTCCCATTGGAAGCAGCATTGAACAACATTCCTTATGCAGAGCAGGAAGCCTTCTACCTTGGCTTCGACGGACCTTCAGGCCAGGCTTCTTCAGCCAGCATTGAATGGTAATAATCCCTACCTCCTCAGTGGGGCCTACTAGAGTACTGGTGGGCCTCACAGGGGTCACTTTTTACAAGAGAGAGAATAATTAATGAACTACGTTGGTCTTCACGTCCACACACACTACTCACTGTTCGATGGTATTGCTACCCCCCAGGAGTATGTGGACCGTGCGGTTTCGCTGGGTATGCCAGCAATTGCAATCACTGACCATGGATCACTCTCAGGACACCGAGAGATGTACCGTACAGCTAAGGAAGCTGGTATCAAACCTATTCTGGGTGTAGAAGGATACATGGCCCAAGACCGCTTCGACCATCGTGATGCCTCAGAGCGTGAACACGTACTCGACATGGTTTATAACCACATTGTTATTCTTGCTAAGAACCAGAAAGGTTTGGAGAACCTTAACAAGCTTAATGAGATTGCTTGGACAGAAGGTTTTTTCAAGAAGCCACGTATCGACTTTGAAGTCCTAGAGCAGTACAGCGAGGGTCTGATTGTTACATCAGCTTGCCCCAGCGGTATCATTGCTAAGTCTATTGAGACTGGTGAACTTGCTGTAGCCAAGGAAAAGATTGAATGGTTCCACCGTGTATTTGGTGACGACTACTACATCGAGGTCATGCCTCACAATGCCCCAGAGATTAACAAGACTCTTCTAGAGCTTGCAGACTCATATGGTATTAAGGCTGTAGCCACACCCGACTGCCACCACTCTGACCCAAGCCAGAAGGAGATTCAGGAACTCAAGCTTATCCTTAATACCTACTCTAACAAGATTGAGAAGGATGCTACCTATGAAAAGTCTCTAGAGTTTGACAATCTTATGGACCGTCTTGACTACCTTTATGGTGCAGACCGTCAGATGTCATTTAATAAGTTTGACATTCACCTTCTCTCTTACGAGGAGATTAAGGCTGCCATGGAAAAGCAGGGTATCGTTCGTGAAGACATCTATGAGCACTCTAATGAGATTGCCGCTAAGGTAGAAGACTACGACATCAAGGACCACATGGATCTTCTTCCTGTGCAGTATCCTAAGCCTAATGAAGAACTCATGAGTCTCGCACTTGAGGGTTTGAAGAAGCGTGGCCTAGAAGGCAAGCAGGAATACCTTGACCGTCTTGATGAAGAGATGAAGGTTATTGCTGATAAGAACTTTGGACCATACTTCCTAGTGGTACGAAACATGATTTCGTGGGCCAAGAAGGAAGGCATCATGGTAGGGCCAGGTCGTGGTTCTGCAGCTGGCTCACTTCTTTGCTATGCCCTAGAGATTACAGACATCGACCCTATTGAGCATGGTCTGCTGTTCTTCCGATTTATTAACCCAGAACGTAATGACTTCCCAGATATTGATACAGATATTCAGGACTCACGTCGTGACGAGGTTAAAGACTATTTGGTTCGTCAGTACCGACACGTAGCATCTATTACTACATTCCTTACCTTTAAGGATAAGGGTATGATTAAGGATATTGCTCGTGCACTGCACATCCCTCTCCCAGAAGTAAACAAGGTATCCAAGCAGATTGATACCTGGGATGAATACTGCACCTCTAAGTCAACAGCAGAGTTCCGCCAGAAGTACCCAGAGGTTGAAGAGTTTGGAGAACTTCTTCGAGGTCGTATCAAGGGTACTGGTATTCACGCTGCTGGTGTGGTTACTGCTAAGGAACCTATCTTTAAGCACGCTCCAATGGAGACTCGCACCGATCCTAAGACTAAGCAGCGTATCCCTGTGGTAGCTGTAGACATGGGTGAGGCTGAGCGTATTGGTTTGATTAAGCTTGATGCTCTGGGTCTTAAGACTCTATCCGTACTTGACGACACTCTTAAGATTATTAAGGAACGTCATGGACAGACCATTGACCTGCTCAAGCTAGACATGAATGAGCGACCAGTATATGAGATGCTATCTGCAGGTCACACCAAGGGTGTGTTCCAGTGTGAAGCTACACCATATACCAACCTGCTTGTTAAGATGGGTGTAAAGAACTTAGATGAACTTGCAGCCTCTAACGCTTTGGTTCGTCCAGGTGCTATGAATACTATTGGTAAAGATTACATTGCTCGTAAGCATGGCAAGCAGAACATCGACTATAAGCACCTCAAGATGAAAGAGTTTACCTCTGACACTTATGGCTGTGTTCTTTATCAGGAACAGGTTATGCTTGCTTGTACAAACCTCGGCGGTATGACAATGGCAGAGGCTGACAAGGTTCGTAAGATCATTGGTAAGAAGAAGGATGCTAAGGAGTTTGACCAGTTCCAGGACCAGTTCGTTAAGGGTGCATCACAGTACCTTGGCGAAGAGGGGGCTAAGGACCTATGGCATGACTTTGAGGCTCACGCTGGTTATTCATTTAACAAGTCACACGCTGTAGCCTACTCTACCTTGTCTTACTGGACTGCATGGTTGAAGTACTACTACCCTATTGAGTTCATGTACTCACTTCTAAAGAACGAGAAGGACAAGGATGCTCGTACTGAGTACCTTATTGAGGCAAAGCGTATGGGTATTCCCATTCGTCTGCCACACGTAAACGAATCCGACTCCGACTTTAAGATTGAGGGTAAGGGTATCCGCTTCGGTCTCTCTGGTATCAAGTATGTCTCTGACAACATTGCTAGCAAGTATATTGCAGCTCGTCCATTTAAGTCATACAAGGAGCTAGAGGAGTTTACCTTTGGTAAGGGTAACGGTGTTAACAGTCGTGCTCTAGCCTCTATGCGACTCGTAGGAGCGACGGTATTTGAGGATGCCCCACGTAATGACGAAGAGATTAAAGAGAATCTATATGAGTACTTAAACCTACCAGAGTTTAACATCTCAGTACCAGCACACTTCCATGCATTCATGACAGAGTCTGTAGACTATGAGGAAAAGGGTGCATTCATCCTTATGGGAATGGTAAAGAACATCAAGCGTGGTAAGGGTTGGTCTCGTGTAGAGCTTCTAGATAAGACTGGTACTGTTGGAATCTTTGATGATGAACAGACTACGATTGAACCAGGCAAGACATACATTATTCTTGCCAGTGACAACCGTGTCTTGTCTGCTATTCCAGTAGACGAGGCTAAGGGATCCGACAGTGCTCTGATTAAATTCCTCAGCTACAAGCAGTTGCCATACACTGACGATGAAATGTACGCTATCTCATTCAAGCCTCGTGTAACTAAGGCTGGCAAGAAGATGGCATACCTAGTACTCGCTGACACCTCTCGTGAGCTGCATTCTGTGACGGTATTCCCAACACAGTTCCCTAAAGCTTACATGAAGATTAAAGAGGGCAACGCATACAAGTTTGAATTTGGCAAAACCAAAGACGGCACAATCATTATGAACGAAGTAAACTAAGGAGAAATATGTTCGATTCACTAGCAACAGAACTGCACGCAACTGCAGTAGATAAGGGCTTCTGGCCAGAGGATGTCGATGACATCTTTGTTACCAAGCAGCTCATGATGATCGTCTCAGAGGCCGTAGAGGTCATGGAGGCTATCCGTAAGGACAAGGGCGAAGAAGAGATTGCAGACGAGATGGCAGACATTCTCATTCGTACACTCGACCTGTACGCTGGTTTAGTAGAATTCGGGTATACTAAGGTATCCCTCGATTACGCTTTCACTAAGAAGACACGCTTTAATACAGAGCGACCAGAGAAGCACGGGGTACGTTTCTAATGATTACCGTATACACAAAGCCATCATGCGTACAGTGTGATCAGACAAAGAAGCTTCTAACTAAGAATGGTTTGGAGTTTGAGACTATCGATATTACACAAGATGAAGCAGCATATGAAAAGATTATTGGCATGGGGTTCCTAGCAGCACCCGTTGTTATTACAGACAATGATAGCTGGGCAGGATTTAAGCCAGACAAGATTAATGGGTTGGTGGAGTAATGGCAGACATGACAGTAGATGATGTCCTGGCAGCACTCAATCCAAAGCTACGAAAGAATCTATTCGTTGGTGACGAGATGCCAGAAACAATTCTCCAGCCAACACCAAGCTATGGCTTGAATAAGGCCCTAGGTGGAGGACTTCCATATGGTCGTCAGGTATTGATCTGGGGAAGCAAGTCTTCAGCTAAGTCTTCTATGTGTCTTCAGATGATTGGACTCGCACAGAAGGAAGGTAAGATCTGTGCATGGATCGATGCTGAGATGTCCTTTGATAAGTCCTGGGCTGAAAAGCTTGGGGTAGATACATCAAAGCTTATCTATTCTCAGTGTCGTACAATCAATGAGATGGTAGACCTAGGAACACAACTAATGCACGCTGGTGTAGATCTAATTGTTGTAGATAGTATTACATCATTGCTCCCTGCTATTTATTTTGAGAAAGATTCTGATGAACTCAAGCAGCTTGAGAACACCAAGCAGATTGGTGCTGAGTCACGAGACTTCTCTAACGCATGGAAGATGATTAACTACGCTAACAATAAGCCAAAGCCTACGTTGTTTGTCTTGATCTCACAGTCACGTAATAACATCTCTGCTATGTATACATCACAGCAACCCACAGGTGGTCAGGCTACCAAATTCTATTCATCTACAGTGATTAAACTATTCTCGTCTGAATCCGATAACCAGGCTATCAAGGGTAAGATTCCTGTAGGAGACAAACTCATTGAAGAGAAGATTGGTCGTAAGATCAACTGGGACTTGCAGTTCTCTAAGACCTCAGCAGGTTTCCAGTCTGGCAGTTATGACTTCTACTTCAAAGGCTCTCAGATCGGCGTAGACGGCGTTGGAGACCTAGTTGATACTGCAGAACTAGCAGGTGTTGTAAACCGCACAGGAGCCTGGTACATCGTGTCTGAGGACAAGAAAATCCAGGGTAGAGAGGCATTCATTAACTACGTCAAAGAGAATGATGAATTCCGCAAGTCTATTGAGGACCAGTTAAATGGCAAGTAAATACAATGTGTATCCTGGAAGATTCCCATGTCACACCTGTAAGCTAGAAGCTAAAACTATTCGTAGTTATCCTACAGAGAAAAAGCTTACTTGGATGTGTCCAGATAAGCACTTCAATGAAGTTAGTTTAAATACTAAGAGAACGAAGAAGGACTATGAGTGAGCGTGGAGAGTCTAAGCGTTTAGGTGCTAAACAGCACAAGAACTCTGGACGTAACACCCAGAAAGGTGATGCTACATGGGAAAACTTCTGTGTAGACTTCAAAGAAGTAGGCAAGTCTTTTACTCTCAATAAAGAGGTTTGGGCTAAAGCCTGTACTGATGCTATTAAAAATAACTCCGATCCAGCTATCGTGGTTGTTATTGGAGATGGGTCTCACAAAACTCGTCTTGCAGTAATTGAGCTAGAAATGCTGGAAATGTTGGTAGAAAGCCAGGAATAGGGTATAATTAATATAATGGAACAAACAACTGAAAATAAAACAACACTAGAAATGATTAACGGTCTGTCAGAAATTGCAGACTACATGAATGATGAAGAGCTCACCGCAGCTCTAACTATGATTGCTAAACTCATTATCAAACCAGACATCCCGTTAAATGTTGCTACTGTTGAAATTGTCAGACTCCAGGCTATCGCAGCCAAAATGTCATTCAAGGCCACTTGGTTGACCAACGTAGATAAGGGAGATAGGGCGAAAAAGAATATTTATTACACCGCAGCAGAGGCAGTTAACAACCTCGTTTCGGCTCTTAAATATATCACTCGCTAGACATATCATGAGTAAAAATTTATTGAAATCAGTAATGATCAAGCCTGATGCATTACCTGCAGACGCATTCTCAGTGGATGGACTTGTAGAAGCTATTCAGGCTGGATACATTGCAAACCGTGGTCCACGCCACCAGCAGAAGAAATCGTTTGCACCATCTACTATTGCCTATGGGCATGGTGAGTGTGCACGATACTGGTACCTGGCATTTGACGGCGGTACATTCGAAGACAATGCAGATGCATTTGCAGGTGCTAACATGACTAATGGTACACTCTCTCATGAGCGTATCCAGAAGGCTATGGAAGATGCTGGAATCCTCAAGCAGTCTGAGTTTAAAATTATCAGCAATGACCCACCTATCTTTGGATACGGCGATGTCATTCTTGATTGGGAGGGCGAAGAACTCCTTGGTGAAATCAAGACCATGATGAATGAAGGTTTTGAATATCGTAAGGCTAATCGTAAGCCTAAGCCAGGACACCTTATCCAGCTCCTGATCTATATGAAGATTCTACAGAAGCGTAAAGCTGTTCTTATCTATGAGAATAAGAACAACCACGAGCTACTCGTGCTTCCCGTAGAAATTAATGATTATTACATTAAGTGGGTAAATGAGGCATTCGAATGGATGCGTACAGTCCGTAAGGCGTGGACAGATAGAACACTGCCTGAAAAGACTTATCGTTCAAATTCGAAAATCTGTAAGAGCTGCCCTTTGGCAAAGGTCTGTGCAGATGCTGGTTCGGGAGATGTAAGAATTGATCGCCTGGAGCCCATCGATGAAAAACTGTCAATGGTGTGACGCAGCCTTTAACCCAAGGGTTTCATACCAAATCTATTGTTCGGATGCTTGCCGTGAGGAAGCAACCAAAGAGAAGATAGCACAACGCTATGCCATCTCTAGACGCAACAAGATGATTGGTAAGACTCGTAATTGTAAGTCCTGTGGTCTACCATTGTCAATTTACAATGATGATCCTATATGTTCTGCATGTAGCGTTAATCCAAAAGAAGTATCTCTAACACTCAAAGAAATCAAGAGGATGGCAAGTGGAAAAGACAAGTAGCTTTATCTCTATTGATGCCAACACTACCAGCATTGCATTTGCAATTTGGGAAAATGATGAATTGAAATTGACAGGGAAAATTCAGTGGGAAGGCAAGACAAACTACGAGAAGATTGCAGATGCCTCACGTAAGCTATCTGCTGCCTTTAAGGTTGTCACCAATGTACAGACAGCTGTGATCGAACATACCGTCTTCATGAACAGCCCTAAGACTGCTGCTGATCTAGCACTAGTTCAAGGGGCTGTTCTTGGAGCTATGTCACTTGCAGGGGTACACACAATTAAGTCCATCAATCCTATTGCATGGCAAACCTTTATTAAGAACGGTAGACTAACTACCCCAGAGAAACAACTTATTCGTAACGAGTTCCCTGGTAGATCAGATGCCTGGTATAAGACAAGGGAACGTGAGTTCCGAAAGCAAAGAACAATTAAGTTTGTTAATGATCGATACAATAAGTCTGTAGATGATAACGACATTGCAGATGCTATTGGCATTGGTCACTATGCGATCTTCAATTGGGACAAGCTTGGTTGACAGGAAGAGCTATGGCTGCTAAACTATATACTAACGAGGCTTGGTTACGCAAACGTTTTCACATGGACCGTAAGACTCCAGAGCAGATTGCTGCTGAGTGTGGGGCAAGTCTAAAGACAATATACATATATCTAGATAAATTTGGATTAAGGAAGTTAAAGAAGTGACAGGCTACGAAAGTACCAAGAGCAACGAAGAACGCTTTGTTGAGTTTTTCGATATGGCTAAAAAGATGAATGAGCAAATTGATATGGTCAATCATCCTAAGCATTATACCTCCGATCCTTCTGGGGTAGAGGCAATCGAGATTACTCGTCACCGTAACTTTAACGTAGGTAATGCAATCAAGTATCTATGGCGTGCTGGACTTAAGGAAGACTCTAGTAAGGGTATGCTTCAAAAGCAGGTTGAGGATTTACGCAAAGCAGTATTTTATATCAATGATGAAATTGCACGACTGACAGGAGAGTTTGATGGCCAGGCCTAAGAAGTTTGTAATGCCAGAGGTTGCAAGGAAGTTCTATCACGAAGACGAGTTTGTCACAGACGACGGATTCTCAATCTTTGTTGGTGAATACATTAAGATTAAGGGTAAGAATACCTTTGGTGTTGGTGAGTGGGGCCTTACGTTTAAGGTTAAGAGCTTTGTTACTAATCTTGAGACTGGTCAGAAGTGGGTAGACTGCTACGAAATGTATCGTGGACGAGCAGGGGTAATGAGATCATTCCCACTAGAACGTATCAAGCGTATCCCAGTAAGGAGAAAGCGTGTCGCTAGAAAATCAAACGGTTGAGCATCTCGACCAAGTAAATAAAGTTGTAGCTAAATACCTTGAGGGTAATGATCCTACAAAGATTTCCAAAGAGCTATCCATCCCACGCCAGAAGGTTGTTGCCTATCTGGACGAGTGGAAGATTATGGCATCCAACAATGCTGCTATTCGTGAGCGTGCTCGTGAGGCACTTGTTGCTGCAGATACTCACTATAATAAGTTAATTGGTCAAGCATATGAAGTGATTGACGATGCCACTACACAGGCTAACCTATCTGCAAAAACCACAGCCATTAAGTTGGTACTTGACATTGAGTCACGTCGTATCGATATGCTACAGAAGGCTGGTCTTCTTGAAAACAAGGAGCTAGCAGAAGAGATGATGGAGATTGAGAACCGACAAGATATTCTCATGAACATCCTTAAGGACGTTGCAGCTGAGCACCCAGAGGTTCGAGACAAAATCATGCGTCGTTTGTCTGAGGCATCACGAGGAACAGAAGTGATTACGGTAGTACACGATGTTCGATGATTTTCTAGAAGCCCTCAAAGATAACCATTTTGCTGAGACACCTGTCGATGTAAAGACCTTTGTTGAGGGTGAGGCCTACCTTGGTCAGCCCAAGCTTTCAGATATCCAGTACGACATTGTCCAGGCTATGAGCCAGATCTATAAGCTAGAAGACCTACAGGAGATCATGGGGTCTGCTGAAGGTGCTGCATACTATAAGAAGTACACAAAGAATGAACTAATCCTGCAGCTCGGCAAGGGTAGCGGTAAGGACTTCGTATCTACCGTAGCCTGTGCATATGTAGTATACAAACTCCTATGCCTTAAAGACCCAGCCCGTTACTATGGAAAACCTTCTGGCGATGCCATCGATATTATCAACGTTGCTATTAACGCACAACAGGCTAAAAACGTTTTCTTCAAGGGTTTTAAGACCAAGATTGAAAAGTCACCATGGTTTGCAGGTAAGTTCTATGCTAAGGCAGACTCCATTGAGTTTGATCATTCTATTACTGTTTACTCTGGTCACTCAGAGCGAGAAAGCCATGAGGGTCTAAACCTTCTAATGGCTGTACTTGACGAGATCTCTGGTTTTGCTACTGAGATTGGAACTGGTAATGATCAGGGTAAGACTGCTGATAACATCTACAAGGCTTTCCGTGCTTCTGTAGACTCACGCTTCCCAGACCTAGGAAAGGTAGCTCTACTATCCTTCCCACGTTTCCCTGGAGACTTCATTTCTCAGCGGTATGACGATGTAATCCTAGACAAAGAAGTAATTACTAAGACTCATAAGTTCATTATGAATCCAGAACTTCCAGACGACATGGAAGGCAATAGCCTAGAGATTACATGGGATGAAGACACAATCATCTCCTATAAGTATCCAGGCATGTATGCTATTAAGCGTCCTACATGGGTTGTTAACCCTACCCGTAAAGTAGACGACTTCAAGCTAGCCTTCTACACAGACCTAGGTGATGCTATGCAGCGTTTTGCTTGTATCCCCACTTACAGCTCCGATGCATTCTTTAAGCAGATTGATAAGGTTAAGGCTTGTATGTCAATCCGCAATCCACTAGATTCGCATAGAAGGTTTGACGAGACATTCGTTCCTGACCCAGACAAGAAGTACTATGTCCACGCTGACCTCGCACAGCTTCACGATAAATGTGCGGTAGCAATTGCACACGTAGATAAATGGGTAAACATTCAAGTCATTAAGGATTACCAGCAGGTAGCTCCAGTAGTCGTAGTAGATGCAGTAGCATGGTGGGAACCAAAGGTTGAAGGCCCTGTAGACCTCTCAGAGGTTAAGCAATGGATCCAGAACCTACGTCGTCTAGGGTTTGATATTGATATGGTTAGCTTTGACCGTTGGCAGTCCTTTGATATTCAGAACGAATTGAAGCAGGTTGGTATGCGTACCGAGACCGTCTCAGTAGCTAAGAAACACTACGAGGATATGGCTATGCTTGTTTATGAAGAGCGACTAGTTATGCCAGCTATTGATCTTCTGTTTGAAGAGTTAACTGAGTTAAAGATTGTTAAGCAAAACCGAGTAGACCACCCTCGTAAAAAATCTAAGGACCTTGCGGATGCTGTCTGTGGTGCCATCTTTGGTGCTATCTCACACACCCCAAAGAACCTTAACCAAGTTGTTGAAGTACACACTTTCCGTGACCGCCCAAAGAGCACTATGGAAATTGGACTCGACAAGGATAATGTGATAGGATATAAACCCAAGGAAATGCCAGAAGATGTTCGGGACTACCTTGATCGCCTTGGTATGATTTAGAACGGATGGTATACTAGATGTCACTAGACATTATTTATTACTCGAACCGTTCAGGTAATACAAAACGTTTTGTCGAAAAGCTTGGGTATGAAAAAACTTTTCATGTCTCAAGTATCCCCTTAGCCAACAGAGAGTACGTCCTCTTTGTTCCCACCTATGGTGGTGGCGATGGGGATTATGCTATCCCCAGGCCAGTAGCCTCATTCCTTAATGTTAAAACAAATAGGGATTTGCTACGTGGAGTTGTGGGGTTTGGAAACACAAACTTTGGTGAGCATTATTGTAAGGCAGCTTATTTAATTGCTCACAAAACAGGTATGCCACTCCTGGCAAAGGTGGAACTTCTGGGGACTCCAGAAGATGTAGAGTTAGTACAAACGAGAATGAGGGAACTAAATGAGCAACTACAGCTATCATGAGCTGAACGCCATGCTTAACCTATATGGTCCAGATGGAAAGATTCAGTTCGGAAAAGATAAGGAAGCAGCTAAGGCATACTTCCTAGATCACGTGAACCAGAACACTGTGTTCTTTCACACACTTGACGAGAAGCTTGACTATCTTGTTGAGAATGAATATTACGATAAAACAATTCTCGATCAGTACGACTTCCCATTTATCAAGCAAAAGTTCCAACAGGCATACAATGTCAAGTTCCGCTTCGAAGCATTCCTGGGAGCCTACAAGTTCTACACTGGCTATGCTCTAAAGACTTTTGACGGTAGCCGTTACCTTGAGCGATTCGAAGACCGTGTTGTCATGAATGCCCTCATGCTTGCTCGTGGTGACAAAAAGCTTGCGACCTATTTGGTAGATGAAATTATCTCAGGTCGATTTCAGCCAGCTACTCCTACGTTCCTTAATGCTGGTAAAGCCCAGCGAGGTGAGTTCGTGTCTTGCTTCCTTCTCCGTATTGAAGACAA